>ERZ1026776.86-NODE-86-length-67800-cov-8.484641_pt1 | contig 67800 bp, 62 predicted proteins | sample MGYA00380125_ERZ1026776 | MGnify/ENA primary metagenome ERZ1026776 (study PRJEB33269, sample SAMEA4719761) | human gut metagenome | biome: human-associated habitat; feature: organic feature; material: feces | place: Cameroon | collected 2013-10 ...
CGCTCGTCGGCAGCGTCAGATGTGTATAAGAGACAGAAATCAGACCGTCTGCCTGCAAAATAAAATTTGAAAGACAGACGGCCATACAATTTATTTTTCCTTATGAGGAGAGTTATTGCGTTTTTCACTTACCTGAGCCATCATTTCCTGGGAAATAGCCTGAAAAGCCGCTTCGGCAATTTCATAAAGCCGTTGGTTATTTTCCTGCAAATAAAGGGTGCCCAGCAAAGCTTCAAAGCCAGTACTGGAATGGTACTGAGCTACAGAAGCACTTTTGCTAACACGGCTGCGGCAATTCCTGCCCCGCTTGTAAATAGCAATTTCCTCCTCAGTCAGCATAGGCTCAATGGCCCGATAGGCCTTATCCTGCCAGATAGCAGAAACTATCTGAGCACTAAACTGATTCAGCACCTGCACCTTGCTTTGCTCATAGGAAAGGAGCCGGCCCCGCACAAAAAGATGAAAATAGGCATCCCCTATATAGGCCAGCACCAAAGGATGCAAAGTTCTAGGATTTACCTCCTGATAGCGCTGTAACGCTCCTCCTGTGCCATCTGGCACAAACATCATATCTACCAGCTTCTGAAAATGTTCAAAGGTCATAACAGCACCTTATGCCTTTTTCCATTTAGTACCAGCAGCAGAATCCTCCAGAATAATGCCCTGAGCCTTCAGGCCATCACGGATTTCATCAGCTCTAGCCCAATTCTTAGCCTTCTTGGCCTCTGCTCTTTCCGCAATAAGAGCTTCAATTTCCTCTGGAGAAATACCGTCTTCCCCATCATCCTCAGTAGGCATTTCCAGACTGCCCTCAAAAATACCAATAACCTCAGCCATTTCCTTGTAAACATCCAACAGCTGACCGAAATGCTTCTTGTCAAAATCACCCTTGTGATTAATAACACTATTGGCATAGGTGTTGATTTCCTTGGCCAAAGTAAACATATAGCCAATAGCCAAAGCTGTATTGAAATCATCATCCATAGCCTCATAAAAATCAGTTAAAGCCTTTTGAGCATTGTCAGCCAGAAGAACATCCTTCTCTGTATTACCCTCTCTAGTCTCCAACAGCTCCTGACCATTATCATAGGCGGTTTTCAAACGCAGTAAACCAGCCTGAGCCTCCTTGATACGCTCCTCGCTGAAATCCAAAGGACTTCTATAATGAGTGCGGAGGATAAAGAAGCGAACAACCTCCCCTGGATACAGCTTCAAAATATCCGGTACAGTAATGAAATTATTCAAAGACTTACTCATTTTCTCATTATCAATGGTAATAAAACCATTGTGGAGCCAATACTGGGCAAAGCTATGGTAATTACCGCAGCAGCACTGAGACTGAGCGATTTCATTCTCGTGATGTGGGAAAATCAAATCACTGCCGCCGCCGTGGAAATCAAAGGTCTCCCCTAAATATTTCAAAGACATGGTGGAGCACTCAATATGCCAGCCCGGACGGCCCTTGCCCCAAGGACTTTCCCAGAATGGCTCTCCTGGCTTGGCGGATTTCCACAGGGCAAAATCCATAGGATTTGCTTTACGCTGGTCAACCTCTACTCTGGCTCCTGCCTGCATATCCTCCAGCTTACGGCCGCTAAGCTTGCCGTATTCAGGGAATTTCTCCACGCTGAAGTACACATCCCCCTCCAGCTCATAGGCATAGCCATTATCTATCAGCTTCTGCACCATAGCAATAATATCTGGAATATGCTCCGTAACCTTTGGATAAAGGTCTGCTCTCTGAACATTCAGCTTGTCCATAGCCTCAAAATAGCTCTTGATATAACGCTCACTAATAACGGAGCAATCCACCCCCTCGGTATTGGCAGCCTTGATAATCTTGTCATCCATATCCGTAAAATTCTGAATATGCTTAACCTCAAAGCCCTTTTTGCGGAAATATCTCTTGATAACATCCCAGGTTACAAAAGGACGAGCGTTACCAATATGAGGGTGATTATAAGGGGTAACACCGCAGACATACATCCCTACCTTGCCTGGCTCCTGAGGTACAAATTCCTGTTTTTTTCTAGTTAATGTATTATATACTTTAAGCATTTTTATCCTCCAATTCCTTTTCCAGCTCATTAACACGCTTTTCCATTTTGTCCAGCTTTTCCGCCAAATCTGTAATCAAATCTCGCACTGGATCTGGCAGCTCATCATGGTTCAAATCCACATCCTGCTCATCTGCCATTTCCTGTACATCCTCATCATTGTCTAAAAGCTTCATCATTTCATCAGTGTAGACAGGCTCGCCTACCCTTTTGCCATGCATTACCACCACGCGGCCAGGGATACCTACAACAGTAGCATAGGCTGGTACAGCTTTAAGCACCACGGAGCCAGCTCCTATTTTGGCATGATCTCCTACGGTAAAGGAGCCTAATACCTTGGCACCGGAAGCAACAACTACATTGTTCCCCAAGGTAGGATGTCTTTTTCCCTTCTCCTTGCCTGTACCACCTAGAGTAACTCCCTGATAAAGGGTAACATTCTTCCCGATCTCAGCAGTTTCACCAATAACAATGCCTGTGCCGTGGTCGATAAACAAACCCTCCCCAATGGTAGCACCGGGATGAATTTCAATACCTGTCAGGAACCGCCCCAGATTGGAAATCAATCTAGGCAGCAGTACCCAGCCCTTGAGATACAGAGCATGGGATATGCGGTGCAGCCAGATGGCATGAAGTCCTGAATAACAGCAAATGACCTCAATAACGCTGCGGGCTGCCGGGTCCCGCTCGAAAACTACCCGAATATCTTTTTTGATACGGGCTCTAAGTCTTTTAAAAAACATTTTGCCTCCAACTCCATACACACTGTTTACTAACCTTTGACAACAAAAAAACCGCCTCAGCTAAGAGGCGGCTATCAGTCGCGGTTCCACTCTAATTCTAGCAATATTTTCCACACTGGTCTGGCACATTCCACCATGACCTAGAGAAAACTGCTTCTCAATGGTTTTTAACGCATCCCTGCGTCAGAGCCTAACTTTCCGCCAAATTGGCAATAATTCAGCCCTGCAGCTCCCAGGTGCACTTTCCCTCATCGTAGCTCAGATTCCTTACAGCCTGTACAGCCCCTGCCTTGCTTTAGTCAAGTCCAGAAGCTGTCTCCGAGAACCCTCTCTGTCAGCTCGTACAACGTACTCTGCCTGTTCACAGCCTTTAATATATGATATTTAGTATTGTATCAAAAAATTTATGTTCATGCAAGGTGGAAGAATTGTTTTAAAATCAACTTTGCATTATAATTATCTTACCTACAACAATTATCAAGACAAGGATGTGGAAATATGCTGGGCATCGAACGCAGACAAAAAATCATGGATATTCTCCAAAAAAACAAAAAGGTATATGTAGCCAAACTGGCTCAGGAATTTGGTATAACTGAGGAAACCGTGCGTCGGGATTTGGAAAAGCTGGAAAATCAAAATCTCTTGCAGCGCAGCTATGGCGGTGCCGTACTTATGGAAAAAGCCAATGAGGATTTAAGCTTTGAACAGCGCTCCATTACCCATGTGGCAGAAAAACGAAAAATAACAGAAAAAGCCCATCAGCTTATCGAAAAGGGCGATACAATTTTTATGGATTCCAGCTCCACAGCTCTAATGCTGCGGCCTTATTTGGAAAATAAGGAAAATATTACTATTATAACTAATTCCATTCGACTGCTTTATGATGCTGCCCTCAATACCAACTTGCATATTATTTCCACAGGAGGCAAGCTAAAGGAAAATTCCTTTGCCTTGATTGGCCCTACCGCTCTGGACACCATTGACAAATTTACGGTGGATGTGGCTATTATCAGCTGCAAGGCTCTTAACAAAGAACATGGCTTTATGGAAAGCACTGAAGAAGAAGCCATGATTAAGAAAAATATGCTAAAGCACGCCAAGAAAATTATTCTGCTAGCAGACCATCATAAATTTGACAAAATAGCCTTTACCAGAATCGGCTATCTGGAAGAAATTGATACCCTGATTACAGACCAACGGCCAAATCAGGAATGGTGTAATTTGCTGCAAGAAAAAAATATACAGTTAATCTGTGAATAATAAATACCACACGCAAAAAGGACTGTCCTAGGTAGGGACAGTCCTTTTTGCTTCATATGCCAGTATAAGGGTAGGGAAAATATATACGCAAGTATTCGCTGCTTTGGGGTAGCAGCCATACTGTTACGCCAAGAAGAAAACTTGCTTCATTTTTGGCTGAGCACCAGTTTCAGGATCCATTTCCATAACCATAACATCCTTCATGTACTCATTCCATTTATCTACTACTTCGCTGCGAGCCTGGGTTTCCTCTGCAAAAGCCACACCCTTCTCACATTCAAAGTAACCAAACAATTCATTACCTGTATTCCAAATAGTATAGTTGCTGATGCCGGCCTTTTTCAGTACATCCTTCATTTCAGGCCAGATATTGGCATGACGGTTAATATATTCATCCAACATACCATCTTTAACAACAGCCTTCCAAGCAAAACGCTCCATATCTAAACGCCTCTTTCTGTAATTGCCAATTATTTCAACCAACCATTTTCATCCAGCTCGTTGCCATAACGCTCCTGGGTAATCTCATCAAGAGTCTTGCCTCTGTCATCTCCACCGAAGAAAGTACCAGCAAACCAGCTAACAGCTACGAAGCCAATCATGAGAATTGCAGCGGTCTGGAAACCAAGAGCTTCCATAATCAGTGGTACAGCAAAGCCCCAGATGGCTGCTGCAAAACGAGTTACGAAGAAGGTAAAGCCCTGAGCAGTAGCACGATATCTTACTGGGAACAGCTCGGAGCTCCACAGCTGATAAAACTGCTGCTGCATGGACAAGCCCCATACGATAGTGAAGAAGAACAGCATCCAGGTCTGCAGCATATCCCCAGGCAGAGTCCAAACTACCCAGCTCAACAGGCCCAAACCGGAGAAGATACTGAAAATCTTGCGACGGTTAAACTTATCAGCGGTGTACATAAAGATTACAGTAGTCACCATGCAAACAACGAAGTTCAAAGCAGTCAGGCCCAAAGCCATACTGTTGCTAAGATTACCTACATGCTCATAAACATAAGGCATAAAGAAACCATTGGTAGATGCAGCCAGATTCCACATTGCGTAAACGCCAACACACATGAGAACAGTCTTAAGAGAAGTACCTCTCAAAATATCACCATAGGAAGCCTTCCGCTCCTTGATGCCCTTGGCAGCCAGTTCCTCAGAACGCTTCTTAGCTGCTACCCATTCGGTAGACTCAGGCATCTTCAAACGCTGATACCAAATCCAAGCAGATACTACAATCAAATGAGCGAAAATCAAACGGTTACCTAAAAGTCCAAACATTTCATTAAGTGGAATAGAAGCCAGGAATACAACAACAGGTCCTAACATCCAAGCAATCTGAGCCGAGCCGCAATGCTTGGCTCGATTGTCAGATGGTGCTTCCTCAGCAATAAAGGTCCAGGAAGCTACAACATCGGCACCTACAGTCAAACCAACGATAACATAACCTATCAAGAACATTGGATAGTTGGTAGCCAGACAGATAATCAACACACCAACCATGTAAAGCAGCAATGCATAGTTGTAAACGAATTTACGACCATATTTATCACACAGCTTACCACCAATAAGAGCACCCAGCGCTGCACCACCTGTATTGGAAGACAGTGCTGCCAAAAGGCCCATCTGTACACTGCTCATGCCCAGATATTCAGCCCACATACTCAGGCCGGAAGCACCAGCCACAATAGATCCTGCATCAATATAACTAATCAGTCCAGCAATCAATGTCTTTTTCCAGGCTGACATATTATAATCCAGCTTTACGCCTAACATAATTACACCCCTCGCATTTTATCTTTGGGAGCCTCCCCCCGAAGGCTCCCACACCAACTTTCTATCTTTCCTTATTAATCTAAAAATTCCTTGCGGAGATTGATATTGAAATCTCTTGCCAAATCCAAGAAGTTTTCCTTGGTAATGGTCTGCTTCTTGCCGCCCATGGAGCGAACCTTAACACAGATTTCAGCTGCCTTTTCAGCAGTATCCATCAGGCCAAAGGCCTCGTCAAAATCATCACCGCAGACAAACATGCCATGATGTGCCCAGACAACTACTCTATACTCTTCCATCAGCTTGCTGGTAGCATCTGCAATTTCCTTGCCGCCTGGTACCATCCAAGGTACAACCCCAATGCCCTCTGGGAAGATAACAGGATCCTCAGTAGCCATTTCCCACAGCTCCTTGGTGAAAGCCTTGCTCTCCAGTGGCAGAACAAAGGTCAGAGCAATTACATTGGTAGGATGAGCGTGATAGATAACATGGTTGCGGCCATTGGTGAGCTTCTTCTGAATCTCATGGTTAGCCAAATGAGTAGGCAGCTCACTGGTTGGCTTGCCCCCCTGCTCCAGGCCCCAAACAATGCTATACTTTTCGCCAACTTCATCAATCTTGATGATAGCTATATTGTTCTGAGGCTCCAGAATTACATTACGCATGTATTTACCGCTGCCAGTTACCAGGAAATACTCGTTAGCCAAATCAGGTACGGTATTACCAATCTCCAGCCACTCACCCTCAGGCTTCAGCTGGGACTTTACCTCTGCAATCTCCTCTGGCTTAATACGATAGGAAAGATTGCCGCCATTGCGCTCATGCCAGCCTTTTTTGAAGGCATCATCTGTCAAACGCATAAAACCCTGTACAAATTTTGCATCTTTTACTTCCATTTTAATTCTCCTTATATATTAATTATCTAGTTACAATGTCTACATCAATATTGAATATCTTAGCTACCTTCAAAATAGTGTCAATATGATGACCTACAGCTGCAGCCATGTGGTGGGTTGGGCCTGCCTCACTCCAGCGGTTGCAGAACTCCCGGGCACCACAGCTAAAGCGGGTACGCATATTGGTATCACCAAAGGTGAAGATAGGACCTTCCTCGTTAATACCCTCAGCTGCTACAAATTTGAACTTGCCATTCTTGTCCTGAGTAATAGCCAAATAGGTTACAGGGCCAACAGGTGGATAGAACTGGGTGAGATAGCCACCGCCAGTCTTGCCGTGGAATACAGGCACAATCTTCATGGTTGGCTTCTTCTCAGAAATATCAGCATCACCAGAACCAGAATGACCAATAATGCAGATATCCTTGTCGAAATCAATGGAGTACATTTCAGACAGCTGACCAGTGCCAGAGATGGTCTTAAGAATGGACATAGCCATAGCAACCTTGATATCACCCTCTACAGCACAAGCAGTGCCTTGCTTAATCAGCATGGAGAAGGCTGGAATTAACATGCTATCCAGCTTGCCTGCCACACCCTGAGAGAAACCATCATAATGGGATGCTACAAAGCCCAGCTTTTCATCCTTAACCCACTGCTCAAAGGCAACTACATAACGAGCCATATCCCAAACCTTTTCAATGGAGCCATCCTCAATATCAAAGGTATCCAGAATATCCTGAGCCTTGGCCTTGATAACAGCCTCATCATCAATATTATCAGCAATAGCCCACATCTTTTCCCAATCAAACTGCTTGGTATAGAGCCACATTCTGTGATAGAGGTTGGTTTCATCAATATAAAGATCCATCATGCCAGGGTATGGACGACCAATCTGAGCCAGATTGGTATCACGGAATCTCCGGCGTACCTGAGCTGCTCTGCACCAATCCTCCAGCTCAGCCTGTACAGCAGGATCGCCACCCTCTACTACACCGGTAATAACTGCATGGCGCTTGCCGGCTCTTTCCAAATCTGCTACCATCTCACCTACAGCACCGCAAGCATAAAGCTCACCCAGCCAGGTAGGAATATCAGTATTAGCATAATCTGGAGCCTTTTTCTTCTGTACATTAACCAGTACTACAGGCACATCCAAATCTCTAATAGCTGGCAGCATATTATAGGATGTTGCATAAGTCAAAAGCTGGAGAATAACCAAATCTACATCAGCAGCACGAAACTTATCACCGGCCTCCATGGACTGCTCCTTGGTAGTTACCATACCGCCATCAATCAACTCCACAGTGTCTGGCAAGGTCTTTTTGAAAGCCTCATACTGAGACTGGAACTCTGGCACCAGCTGTGGGAACTGTGGCAAATATGCTCCCAAGGCAATAGAGAAAACACCGACTTTTGCTTTAGTATCAACTAACATTTTTTTACCCCTCCGTTATATAATGTTTATCTTAACTAATTAATCTACTAATTTTACATCAAAGGACAATGCAATATTTTTTCTCGCCTCTGGCAAATCTTTGTAAGCTCCATCCTTTAGCATCTGAGCCATAATATTGCCAATGGCAGTTCCCTCGATAGGGCCTGCATAAACCTCCTTGCCGGTTCTTTCTGCCAGCAGGTGGTTCAGGAATCTATCCTGACAGCCTCCTCCTACGACATGGATTCTATTGTAGGTTTTGTTAGTAATATTCTCAATCTCCTGTACTGTACGCTCATAGCATCTTGCCAAGCTGTTATATACGCAGTACAGAAGCTCACATTCTGTTTCTGGCTTTTCCTGATTAGTATCCTCACAATACTGCTGCAGGGCGCCAATCATACTCTTTGGTGCCAAGAAGATTTCATTATTTACATCCACCACGGATGGGAAATACTTGCCAATACCAGCCAGAGTATATAGCTCCTCAAAGCTATAATCATGCTTAAATTCTCTGCGCAGAGACTGCATCATCCACATACCCATGATATTCTTCAAGTACCGATAGCGGTAATGATAGCCACCCTCATTAGTGAAGTTCAGCAAACGGCTTTCCTCACTGCAATCTGGAATCAATCTCTCAATACCCATCAGTGACCAGGTGCCGGAGCTGAGATAAATGTAATCCTCATCATCAGCTGGTACAGCCAGTACAGCGGAACCTGTATCATGGGTAGCTGGCAGAACCACCTCAGTATCAAAACCAACCTGCTGCTGAATATCCTGACTGAAATTTCCTACAGTGCTCTTTGGCATTTTCAATTCGCAGAAAATATCAATTGGCAGCCCCAGTTTGGCTAATAATGGGAAATCCCAAGTACGGGACTCCGCATTTACCAGCTGACCGGTAGTAGCGTTGGTATATTCATTAACCTTTACACCAGTAAGTCTAAAGTTCAAATAGTCAGGAATCATTAAAAAGGTTTTAGCTTTGCGAAGATTTTCTGGCTGTTCTTTTTTTATAGCCATCAGCTGATAAATGGAATTAAACAGCTGTTTCTGAATACCATTCCGGCTATAAAGTTCCTTTTCGGAAATAACCTTGTAAACCTCCTGATCCATGCCCTTGGTTCTGCTGTCTCTATAAGCCACAGTATCGCCAAGGATATGATCCTGCTCATCCAGCAGAACAAAATCTACGCCCCAGGTATCAATACCCATGCTGGTAGGAATACGGTTCAAGGTTTTGCATTTCTTAATGCCTTCCAGAACCTCATTGTATAAATGCTCCAAATCCCAGCACAGATGTCCATTCTTTTCTACCAGTTTGTTGACAAATCTGTAAATTTCTTCCATTCTGAGTTTGCCGTTTTCCATCCACCCCAGGATGTGACGGCCACTGGATGCACCAATGTCCACAGCAAGATAATACTTGATAGCCAATTCATAACCCCCTAATTCTTTGTATCTCTCTTTTATTTTCCTTTATTTTTCTGTGTTTCCCTTTGTTGAAATAATATTATCACAATTTTCTTTGCTATGCAAGTGTTTTTGTTATATTTTATCTTTTTTTCTGTTGTTTTGTAGTAACAAGCAATAAAAAACCCACTTTGAATCTTTGTTCAAAGTGGGTTTCTCTGTTTTTACTTAGTTATTTACTTTGGTTCAATTCCTGCTACAGCATAGGAGGAAATACCCTGACCACTGCCAGTAAAGCCCAAATGCTCCTCTGTGGTGGCCTTTACATTTATCTGGTCTATATCCACATGGAGAACTCTGGCAATGTTTTCTCGCATCTGAGGAATATGAGGCAGCATCTTCGGCTTTTGTGCCACAATGGTCGCATCCACATTACCTACCACATAGCCCTTTTCTGCCAACAGATTGCCTACCTCCTCCAACAGCTTTAGGCTGTCTGCCCCCTTGTAGCGAGGATCTGTATCTGGAAAATGCTTGCCTATATCTCCCAGGGCTGCTGCCCCCAGCAAAGCGTCTGAAATAGCGTGCAATAACACATCTGCATCAGAATGGCCTAAAAGACCTTTTTCATAGGGTATATCCACACCGCCAATAATCAGCTTGCGATTCTCCACCAGCTGATGAACATCATAGCCCATGCCAAATCTTGTCATAAATCTACCTCCCTATCAATCATCTTCCCGCAGAAACTTTACCTTGATTTCCTCCACAAAGGCTTTTAAGGTATTTTCCAGGCTTTTTTCCTGTTGATTTTCCTTTGGGTTTTCATTCAAAAAGGCCTTGGCCACCACAATATCCTCTGGAGTAGTAATTTTGATATTGCGATAATCGCTATTTACAATATAAACAGGATAGCCGCAGCGCTCTACCAAACTGGCATCGTCAGTACCCAAAAAACCATACTTTACAGCCAGCTCGTTGGCCTTTACCAGAATATCCCGGCGAAATCCCTGGGGAGTTTGAACTTCCCACAGGGTGCTTCTATCCGGGGTTTCAACTACCTCCTGCTTTTCATTGCAGATTTTAATGGTATTTTTGGCAGGCACCGCCGCAATGGCCCCGCCTTTTTCTCTCGCTGTTTTTATAGTTTCCTGTATAACCTCTGTGGAAATCAAAGGCCTGGCTGCATCATGCACCAAGATAATATCATCATCAGAAGGATTTTCTATGGATTGAATACCATTCCAAACAGAATACTGGCGCTCACTGCCGCCAGCCACCACCTGCCAAGGCTTCAAGCCGGGAATCCTCTTCAGTATTCCTTTGACAAACTGTACCTCGCCCTCACCTACAACCACAACCAGATTATCCACCTGAGAGCAATCAGAAAACCGCAGCAATGTCCGCACCAGAATCGGAATCCCCGACAACTCCATAAAAACCTTGTTCATGCCAGCCTGCATTCTCTTCCCCCGACCAGCAGCAGGAAAAATAACACTAACCATAATCCCACAACAACTCCCTTCCTATATAGTTAGATTTTACCAATGATTCAAGATTATGTCCACTAGGAAGCACTGATACACAAAATAAATATGGGGCTGGCGACTAATTTCTTAGTGCGTCAGCCCCTTTTTATGATTGATAATTTGCGACAATCCTCTGTATGCAAATATCACCATATCCTGAAAACAAAGCTTTCAATAAACTACAATTAAACTACGATTTTGCCTTTTACGCAATCCATTTTGGCCAGAATATTCGCCAGAGTAACCAGTTCCTCTTCCGTAAAGCTGATTCCCTTCCCCATGCGCTGATGATCCTTGGACCAGGAACGAATTTCAAACTTAGCCTCTCCATCATTCCATGCAACCTTGTTCAGTTCTTTTTTCCAACCATTTGACATAGTGCTTATAACACCCTCTCTTTTTTCAACATTATAAGTAATCCCACTTTCCCCTACAATTGGCCGAAATCCCATTTCTTTTACCTCCTAATAATATGTTTTAAGCTTTATTTCATGTTTATAATATAACATGTTACATATCGCCTGTAAATCGTTCTAAATTTATCATTATTGTTTTTTTAGGGCATTTTTCTTTATAAAATAATGTATAAAATACCCCAAAATCTGCCAAACCTTCTGACTGTAAGTTGAACACTCATTTATCAAAAAACACCGTATATCCTTAGCTTTAGACATGTGGAGTGTCAATCTATTTTTCACCACTAAAAAGGACATAACCCCAAAAGGATTATGTCCCTAAAAAACATATTATTCACCAACAGGCTTGGCAAAAATCATTCTGCCTGCAGAGGTCTGCAAAGCAGATGTTACCTCAACCTCAATGGCTTTGTTCAGATAATAGCGGCCATTCTCAATAACAATCATGGTGCCATCATCCAGATAGGCAATTCCCTGTCCCTGTTCCTTGCCTTCCTTGACTACTGTTACATGCATATTTTCGCCTGGAATAACCACCGGCTTTACTGCATTGGACAAATCATTAATATTCAATACAGGCACACCCTGCAGCTCAGAAACCTTATTCAGATTGTAATCATTAGTTACAATCTTGCCGCCCAGCTGCTGGCCCAAACGTATCAGCTTGGAATCAACCTCGGTAATATCTTCAAAATCCTGATTGATTATCTCTACCTGCAAGCCACTTTCTGTGCGAATTTTTTGCAGAATATCCAAGCCTCTGCGGCCTCGTACTCTTTTCAAAGCATCTGCCGAATCTGCAATATGCTGCAGCTCTTCCAGTACAAACACAGGAATTAACAACTTGCCATCCAAAAAGCCTGTACCACAAATATCTGCAATACGGCCATCTATAATGACGCTGGTATCCAACAGCTTACAGCCTACCAGACTGTCATAGCTGCCATAGCCTCCTGCTGGCATAGCCGGAGCCACAGGAGCAGGCTGGGCTGCAGGCTGGACAGTGCCATCCTCCCCCAGTTTTTCCCTTGGCTTTTTCTTCAGCTTCATCATTCTGCCAAAAAGCTCACCAATTTCCTTTTGCTTGCGTACAACAATATGAATGCCCAGATAACCAAATACAATGCTGAACAGCACTGGCAGGTAGTTACCAATTACAGGAATATTGGCAAAGGTCCCACCTAACAAATTCGCAATTATAAGTCCAATGGCCAAACCAACAACGCCAGCAATAACATCCTGCAAAGGCATCTTGCTGAGCTGTCCTTCAACCCAGATAGAAAATTTCTGCAGCTTGGCAACAAAATATGGAGATACCAGATAACCTGCAAAGCCACCGATAATCATACCGATACCAATCAGGATAACATTGGCCATAGTCAGCTTGTACAGTCCCATATCAGTCTTTAGCACCTCGGTGCTAATCAGCTCTGTCAATACAGGACTAGCCAAATGCAGTATCACACCACCTATTACTGCCAGCAATACAGTAACAAAGAAACGTATAACTCTTATTAGCATTATTTCACCTCCTTTTGCAACGTAAAATATATAGTATCAGAATGAAAATATCCTGTATACTGCCTATTTGCTCCTTTAGTCCCACAATCAGTTAAAGTGTTTATTTGACAAACCATTAGCATAAAAACAGCCTGTCGCACAAACAGGCTGCCAATATTCTTTGTAGAGACTATAGACTAATTATCCTTCTTATCAATCTGCTCCATCAGCCATTCCTCAGCCTGCTCCACAGAGCCAGCCAAGGCATAAGACAACTCACTGAGGAAAATCTGTCTTGCCAAGTCCAAGAGGCGCTTCTCGCCACCGGAAATCCGCTTGCGCCTATCCTGAAGAATCAGGTTGCGAATTACCGCTGCCACCTCCAGAATATCTCCAGACTTCAATCTGTTAAGATTAATATGGAACCTCTTGTTCCAGCTGCCTACAGGCTTCTCACCAGGCTGCTGTAATACCTGGGACACCTGCTCTATAGTTTCTGGCGGGGAAATCTGCCTCAGGCCGATACCCTCTGTATTGTCCGTGGGAATCATAATCCTAATACCGCCTATTGGCAGCTGGAGAATGAAATACTGCTTTACAGTACCCATAATCTCACATTCTTCAATACCTGTGATTTCTCCTGCGCCGTGCATAGGATAAACCACTTGATCACCAACCTGCAACAAACACACCCCCTCTTATCAATTAACCACACAATTAAATTATAGCACAAATTAATTCATAAGAAAAGTAGTAATTTTATCATATATATAGAACCATGTCAATATATTATCTAAATTCAACTGTTATTCTCTAGGCATGGCATATCGCAAGGCTTCGGTAAGATCCCCTGCGCCATACAACTTCATGCCAGTCAAAGCCTTTTCTCCCTTTAGTTGTTCATAGTTCTTTCTGGGCAGTACAGCACTGGTAAAGCCCAATCTGGCTGCTTCTCTCAGTCTGCCCTCGGCCTGGCTTACCGCCCGGACTTCTCCAGACAGCCCCACCTCTCCAAAAACTATAGTCTGAGGCCGTAAGCGACGGTTAGCAAAGCTGGAGGCCATAGCCACACAAATCCCCAAGTCTGCTGCCGGCTCATCTATGCGAATACCACCAGCAGCCTTGACAAAAACATCACAGGCACCAATGGCCAGATGAACCCTTTTCTCCAACACCGCCAACAACAGCTGCAATCTCTTGATGTCCACAGAATCCGAAGTTCGTCTAGGAGGCACATAGGGAGTCTGAGCCACCAGAGCCTGCACCTCCACCAGCAGAGGCCTGGTTCCCTCCACAGTAGGCACAATAATACTGCCTGCCTCATCGGTACGCTCGGATAAAAACAGCTTAGAGGCATCTGGTACATCTATCAGGCCTGTTTCCCTCATTTCGAAAATACCGATTTCATTGGTACTGCCAAAACGATTTTTTACCGCCCGCAACAATCTGTATTCTGAATTGCTGCCGCCTTCAAAATACAAAACCGTATCCACAATATGCTCCAAAACTCTAGGTCCAGCCAAGGTGCCGTCCTTGGTTACATGTCCCACCACAAAGGCAGCAATACCATTGGTTTTGGCTACCCGCAGAATTTCTACCGCACATTCCCGGACCTGGCTGACACTGCCTGGAGCACTTTGAATATCTGGCCGAAAAATGGTCTGAATGGAATCCACCACCAGCAAATCAGGCTTTAGCTTCTCTACATGGTGCTCAATGTTTTCCAGATTGGTTTCGCTTACCACCAGCAAATCATTATGAACAGCCTCCAGTCTATCGGCTCGCATTCTCACCTGACGAACACTTTCCTCACCAGTTACATAGAGAACCTTTTTCCCTAGAGCCGCTTCATTGGCACACACCTTCAAGGTAAGACTGGATTTGCCAATACCTGGATCTCCTACAATCAACACCATAGAGCCGGGAATAATCCCCCCTCCCAGTACCCTGTCCAGCTCCTGAGAGCCTGTGGTCATTCTAGGCAGATCCTCCACAGTTACCTCACTGATAGGACAGGGGGTGCTGGACTGGGACAAACCCAAATTCAATCCCCGAGAAACATTCCGTTCCTCCTTGACAATCTCCTCCACCAAGGTATTCCACTGACCACAGCCGGGACATTTCCCCAGCCATTTGGGAGTATCATAGCCACAGTTCTGGCATACATACATTGTCTTTTTCTTTGCCATGCTTTTTTATCTCCATTTCCGCCAGCACTGCTTTAGTAGCTTAATAGTCCATCTCCCCAGCCATACTACAGCAATGGCAAAATTCAGAAAAAAATTGCCAAGGCTATACCAAAAGCTTTGCCGTCCCAATCTGTTGTATTTTGCCATTTGCCACACCTGTCCCTTTCCTTATTAATGGCTTAGGAAGCTCTTTTCAGGAAAATTGCGCCAAGGTGCTGAACAAAGCCCTTAGCAGCTTGGTTCTAGGCTCAGGAGGCATATTCTCATAGGCAGACTTGGCAGTCTGCAAAAGCAAAGTACACTCTCTGGTATTAATCATTTCATGCTGTATCAAATAATGCAGCATGGCCTTGATTTCCACAAAATCCGTATCCTGATCCAGCTTCTCTAGCATTTCCTGATAAATAATGTTCTTCAAAGGCACCCGTACTACTCTAATAAAGCCACCCAGACCACGGCGGGATTCTACAGAAAACCCCTTGTCATGGGTAAATCTGGTATTTAGCACATAGCTAATCTGAGAGGGGGCACAGGAAATTTCATCGGCTATATCTGTCCGACGAAGTTCCACCTGCCCTGTCTGCTGTTCCGCCAATCTGGTCAAAATATAATCTTCAATTAAATCTGCTATATTGCTCATAATAACACCCTGTTTCTTTTAATTTGCTTGACAATTTGACCTTTACTTATATTATATTTGACATTTTGACATTCAGCAAGTATTTTTTCTATTTTTAAGAAAAAGAGCCATGATATCTGCCAAAATGGCATTATCATGACTCTCCCTAACATCGAAAAATATTAATTAAACTTTTTTGTTGGCAGAATGAATCTGCTCCTTGGCCTGATTCATAGCCTGCATTACGCCGCCCACATCGTTGTGAATGGCATTGATAGCAGAATTCATATTAGCCAGTACATGGTCAAACATCTGCACAGCATAGCGTTCCGCATCTTCCTTTAGCTGCTTCACATAAGCTTCATTTTCCTCCCGCTGCTGCTTCACATAGGCATCGGTTTCTTCTCTCTGCTGCTGTACCCAGGCAGTAGTCTCATCCTGAAGCTTCTTGACACTTTCCTCAGTCTGATTCTTAACATTCATAGCTTCCTCTTTGGCCTGAATCACCAGGACATTTTCATCCACGGTTTTCTGGGCAAAAAGCTTAGCCTTATCAATAATCTCCTGAGCTTCCTTATTGGCTCTTTCAATAATCTGATCTGCTTCATTCTGAGCCACACTAATAATTTCATCCCTGCGATGGCACACTTCCAGAGCCTCGCTTACCTCCTTAGGAATCTCGTTACGAAGATTATCCATCAAATGAAAAAGCTCATCATCCTTGACCAGTACCTTTTCCAAAAGAGGAACTCTATGTGCCCCAGACACATAATTCTCAATTTCGTCTATTGCCGCATCAATTTTCAGCATAGCTTCTTCATTCATAGATAATACCACCCTTTATTCTAAAATCAAATCCTACTCTTCAAATATCTATATACATTGTGGGGTACCAGTTTGGAACAATCCCCGCCAAATCTGATAATCTCCCGCACCACAGAGGAACTAAAGCTATTGTATTCCGGCTTACCTAACAGGAACATGGTATCCAGCTCCGGATGCATGGCCTTGATAATCTGAGCCTGCCCCTGCTCATATTCATAATCTGTTACTGAGCGAAGGCCTCGAACTATCACCTGAATATCTTCCTTGACCATATAATCAGCCAACAGGCCGTCAAAGGAGATTACTTTGATATTATCAAGATGATCTGTGGCCTGCGCCAGCAGGTCAATACGCTCCTCCACAGACAAAAGAGGCTTCTTGCGGATATTGTTAAAAACCCCTATATAAACCTCGTCAAAAATATGGGAAGCTCTCTGAAATATATCAATATGTCCCAGGGTAACCGGATCAAAGCTGCCCGGACAGATGGCTCTTTTCATATGCAATCAACCTTCCTCTACAGGCAGATGATAAAAATTTATCTGAGTTGTTTTGCCATATTGCTGCTTTTTGACCAGTTGCAGACTAGTGGTAGCTGGCAATTCCGGCTCATCGCCGCCGTACTCCATGATCACAATAGCATCTGGAGCCAGCAATTGGCTATTCTCCAATTGCTCCAAAGCCCTGTGGGCCAATCCCTGATGATAGGGCGGATCACAGAATACCAGGTCAAATTGCTGGCCTGCCGTCTCCAATCTGCGAAGCTGGGCAAAAACATCTCCTTTGAGAATCTGGCACTTATCTGCCAGGCGGGTATGTTTGGCATTATCCGCAATAATCTCTGTGGTAGCCTTGTCTATAAAGGTACAGCTATCCGCTCCCCTACTTAGAGCCTCCAGCCCCAGACCTCCAGTACCAGCAAAAATATCCAGCACTCTGCCACAGGCATCACTGCCTAGAATACTAAATAGGGACTCCTTTACCCGGTCAGATGTAGGACGGGTACTCATTCCCTTGGGAGTTTTCAAATTGCAGCCCTTGGCCGAGCCTGTAATAATACGCATAATCAACCTCAAATTTAAATTTCACACTCTATTTTAACATATTTGAAGCTAATGGTGAATAGAAAATCAATACAATTTTTCTAAGACATCATCATCAATCTTAAAGGTATGCTCTGGAGCAGGATAGCTGCCAGCCTTAACCTCTCTATCATAGGCCTGAAAGGCTTCCTTCATAGCTCCCCCCAGCTCTGCAAAGTGCTTCACAAATTTTGGTGTGTATTCGCTAAACAGGCCCAGCATATCCTGATAAACCAAAATCTGTCCGTCACAGCCAGCGCCCGCACCAATACCGATGGTAGGAATATCCAGCTTCTTGGTAATCATATCCGCCAGCTTGGCAGGAATACATTCCAGAACCACGGCAAAGGCACCAGCCTCCTGAATAGCCAAGGCATCCTCAATCAGCTTCTGAGCCCCGGCCTCGGTTTTACCCTGAACGCGATTGCCTCCCAAAGCATTAACAGACTGAGGAGTAAGGCCCAAATGTGCCATAACAGGAATTCCCGCATCTGTAATAGCCTTAATCTGAGGACATACTGCAGCGCCTCCCTCCAGCTTAACAGCATTGGCTCGGCCTTCCTTCATCAAGCGGCCTGCATTCATTACGGCCTGCTCTACAGACACCTGATAAGACATAAATGGCATATCAATAACCACCATAGTATTGTGACAAGCTCTTGCTACAGCATGGCCAAAGGTAATCATATCCTCCATAGTAACGGAAATGGTATCAGGCAGTCCCAGCATAACATTTCCCAGAGAGTCCCCTACCAGTATCCCATTAATGCCAGCTTCCTCCTCCAACTTGGCGGTGGAGTAATCATAGCAGGTAAGCATAGAAATCTTCTCACCCTGCTGCTTCATCTTCAAAAAGGTTGCTACTGTATTCTTCATAATATATCTTCCTTTCCTATCAAAATCGACTCAATTTCTATCCCCTTTGAGTCTGGTATATTCCTCTGCCAATAATTGGCTATAGCTGTTATCCAGCAAATCTTTCATGGCTTTTTCCTGATAATCAGCTTTGCCCTTTTTAGCAACTTCCATCAGTCTTTCTGACAAAAGCAGGTACAGCAGTCTATCCTTAGGCTTTTCCAGCACAGATAAGTGCTTGGCCACTGTGGAAACATCTCCTCGCTGTACTGGCCCTGTCAGTGCCTTAACAGGCCCTACCTGAGCCACATGCTGGGCATTACCCAGAAAAATCTTCTTCAAAGCATCCATAGCTGTTTCTGGTTGAAACCCACATTCCATCAGCATAGCATGAGCCTCAGCAAAAAGAGCTACTACCTGATTGCTGACAATGGAAGCTGCAGCATGATACTTGGGCTTGCATTTAGAATCAATAACCTGCACCTTAAGGCCTGTACTTCTTAGCCATTTCAGCATATCATCCAGCCTGGAAGCTGTTCCCTCTAAGGCAAAAAAAACATCCGTTAATTCCCTGTAGGAGTGATATTTATCACTTACAGCAAATAACGGATGAACTGAGTATCCACAGGCTCCCCGAGCCTCTATATCAGGAAAAGTCTCACCGGCAGCTGCAGCACCGCTAGCGTGACACAGTATCTTCCCTCGAATCGATTCTTGGCACAATTCCCTATATATCTGAGGAATTATTCCATCCGGAACAGTCAAAAACAATATATCACAAGCCTCCAGCAGCTTTGCTGGTACATCATAAACCCGGCTGTGGGTGAACTCTGCTGCCTCCTGGGCAGATTGAATATTGCGGCTATAGTAACCTGCAACTTCTACACCATGTTCGCAAAAATACTTGCCTAGGGTAAAACCTACCCTGCCTGCTCCAATAAAACCAATTTTCATATATATCACCACCTTCATACCCGGATGAATTGGCGATTCAAGAAAAAAATAGTACAGTTCCTGCACAGCCAAGGCTGTAATGAATACCGTCCATCGTTGTCATATTAACACATATTATTGCAAAAGTAAAGTACAAGGCAAACAAGAAAAAACATCCCTATGCATAGTACATAGAGATGTTTCCAGAAAAATTATGCTTCTACCTTAGGAATGCGCTTATCCATACCCTTAATATGACCCTGAAGCCATACAGCCAGAAAATCAATAATCTCCAAGAGACCTGCCTGCTGATTTTCGTCAATATCCTTTAGATCATAGGATTCCAGCTTTTCGATAAACTGGGTATGCTGATGCATCTGGCTAAACCGCTTGCCATAGTTTATGCTCTTCATATACTCTTCTTCATGACTAAAATGGTACTTGGTATAATCCTTCAGCTCCTCCAGAACAGCTGCAATTTCATCATATTTGTCCAGCTTGAACTGATTTGTCAGCAATTCATAGGCTCTATTGGCAATTTCAAAAAGCTTAGCATGCTCTTCGTCAATCATTTTAATACCGGTATAATATTCTTCCGTAAATTCGTATTTCATAAAAAAACCTCCCCAATCAGATTTATATCTTCATACCCTTATTATACACAAATTTGAGCAAAAATCCATTATTCTTGTAAACATTTTTCCAAAAATTTTCCTTGACATCCTCTCATCTTATCTGTATAATATTCATTGTTGTGATTGAGCAACGGAACTTCATATAGGGGTATCGCCAAGTTGGTAAGGCACTGGATTCTGAATCCAGCATTCGTAGGTTCGAGTCCTGCTACCCCTGCCATTGAGTATTAACCGCTTCTTTGGAAGCGGTTTTTTTGTGTCCAAGAAAACAGGGAGCATTCCTAGCATAAACCAGAAATACTCCCCTAAAGTATATTATTCTGTTTTAGAACCGCTTAGGCTGAACAAACAAGGCCTTAATGGTAATATTAACCTTCTTAACCACCATGCCTGTCATATACTCTACATCCTTGCGAACCTGAGTCTGCAGCTTCTGTACCAAAGTAGGAATATGCTTGCCGTAGGTAATAACTACCTCACAGCCAATAACGATACCAGCCGATTCAAAACCTACTTCCCCATCGCCCTTGTAGACATGCTCTATCTTTACATCAGCTACCTTGGTAACATTCTCTCCGTCTACCAGCAGCTTGCGAACAATAGCCTTCAAGGCCCAGTCATCAATAATCAGCTTGCCATAATAGCTGAATACGGGACGCACAATGGATTTTTCTCCCAAAGTCCTCCGTCTATCCCCATCTCCTCGCTTCTTCTTCAAGAAAGAGTTTATAGGATCTACCAGATAACCAGAAAAATGTGGCTTCAATTCGATGGTTGGTACAGGAATAATATGCTTGCCCTCCCGCAATCTATGGAAGCGAGCCTTTTCCATTTCAGACTGAGTAGCAATTTCTTCAATATGCACAAAATGGGAAATCTCTGGCAGTTTCAGCGCTTTGGCTATTTTGCGTGCCATATTCTCAGATGTACCTAGAATAAGAATCCGCACTGGCTTAGTTTCTTCAATTGCTTTGCGTACTTCCTCTGCATGACCTGGCAGCACAAAGATAGCTCGCTTCACAGCCAGTACCTTATTCTGCTCCCGCTTGGCAGATTTACCGGCAATTATTTTGCCGTCCTTTATTAGCAGGCCATCATCAATAATGGCATCTGCCTGGTTGTTATGGGCAACCAAAAGAGCACGATGACTTTTTCCGGTGCCGCTGGGCCCCACTAAAGCTATAACCTCCATAGTACCCTCCATTTTCTATATCCAGAAATCCAATCTTGTCTATTTGCAGCAACTTGCCAGAAGAACCCCTTTATAGCTCAGGTTCTCTGTACAATTCCTCAGCATAGCAATCATCTACTACAAATTCTCCTATATGCTGAGGCCATCTGCCTGGTATGCCGTGAAAATCAGAACCGCCAGTTACCAGCAAATGATATTTTTCTGCCAGCTCCAGATACCGCTTGGTATCCTCCTCATCGTGCTTAGGATAAATAGCTTCAATGCCCTCAATACCGTTTTTCAACAGCTCCTCTACCAAAGCATCATTATGTATCAGCTTAGGATGAGCCAACACCGGCGTACCACCGCTATTCTTTATCAAATCAATGATTTCCTCTGCCTCCAAACGATAATGAGACACATAGGCAGGCTTGCCCTTTTCCAGCAACTGCTCAAAGGTATCCTTAACACTGGCACAATATCCCTTCCGCACCATAACCTGAGCAATATGAGAACGGCTAATGGAGGTACTGCCATCGGCAATCTCCAATACATCTGTCTCAGATATATCATAACCCAAATTCTGCAGCTTTTCCACCATGGTAGAAAATCTCGTCCACCGGGCTTCTACCACATCATTTAACCGCTCCACCAATTCCCTATTATAAATATCAACATTATAACCAAGAATATGAATCTCGCTGGTATCATGATGGGCACTAAATTCTATACCAGGAATAATTTTGATACCTGCATTAGGATACAGTCCTGTTTCATACAGCTGACAAAGTCCATCTACTGTATCATGATCAGTAATTGCTATAAAATTAAGACCTGCTTCTTTCGCTGCCTGAACCAGCTCCTCCGGCGTTAACAAACCATCAGAACAGCTGGTGTGCATATGCAAATCGCTTGACATTAATCATACCTCGCTAACAAGGAAAAATATATTTTACACTCACTACTTATTCGCCAAAAACCCAAAAAATCCTGCTTTATTCATAAATATATTTATTCTGTAATAAAAATACGCTCTATATTTACTGTTTTTTTAGTGGCAGTATCAATATCCATTACTACAGCAGAATATACAGCCGGCCCCTCTGCCACATTGAAGCGGACTGGCATACAGGTGGTAAACTTCTTAATAATAATCTCTGGCTCTACCCCCAGTACGGAATGCCAAGGGCCTACCATACCCAAATCTGTAATATAGCCAGTACCCTTAGGCAATATTCTGGCATCAGAGGTCTGAATATGAGTATGAGTACCAACTACCGCCTGCACTCTGCCATCCAGATAAAAGCCCATAGCCATTTTCTCTGAGGTAGTCTCTGCATGGAAATCCAAAACAAAAATATCTGCCTCATTGCCGATTTCCGACAAAATATCCTCAATTTTCTGGAAAGGACAATCCATATCCGGCATAAATGCCCGGCCAGAAAGGTTGATTACAGCCACGTTGGCGCTGCGGAAAGGATAAATACACCAGCCCTTCCCTGGCGCTCCCTGTGGATAGTTGGCAGGCCGTACCAGATAAGGCTCCTGGTCAATAAAGCCATATACCTCTCGATTATCCCATATATGATTGCCAGAGGTAATAACATCGGCTCCTCCCCGCAGCAGCTCATCCATAGATTTGCGGCTGATTCCCTTGCCACCAGCAGAATTTTCGCCATTCACAATAACCATGTCCACATTATATTTTTGACGCAGTTCTTTTGTATATCTATCAAAGGCTTTGCGGCCAGTACGTCCTACCACATCGCCTACAAGCATAATCTTCATGCTAATCTCCTTGTCAATATACCATAACCCGGCCTTCCTCACGAATGCCTACCATATTTTCCCCAATGTGATTTTCCCGCAGGAAACGAATACGATAATCTATCATTTCAGACTGAGCCTCTACAGCATCTTCATCCAGATTTTTCACTCCATCTGTCAGAAGCAAATCGGCAAAATTTTCTCTTACCAAGGTAACCAGCATATCTATTTCGGTCTTGGTAAGACTGTCCAGATCTCTAAATATATGCAAGGCTCTTGTTTCATAAAAGAAAGCCATTCTGGCTCCCTGTATTCCTTCAAGCTCATGATAAAGTCTCAGGCTGTCTGTCAACAGCTGATTTACCTTGGTCATCCTCTCCTCAGAGGGCTTCTGACTCAGGGTAAAATCCAGCCATATTCCCTCCTCCTTGCTGTCCAATGTAACCTTCCCCATTTCTGGGAAGCAAATCAGCAGGGAGGCTACCAGCTGGATGCTGTCCATAGATGCCTCACTAGTGGTTTTACGATTTTTCTTAAATTTCATAATTGGTACCTCCTCTCACAGATATTATGAGAGAATTTTTGCCCAGTGTCTTAAAAAAAACAGGCTGCCGCCCCAGGACGACAGCCCAATTTATTTGTCAAAATTATTTTGCGTAATCAACTACGCGGGTTTCACGAATAATAGTGGCCTTAATCTGACCTGGATACTCCAGCTCAGACTCAATCTTCTTGACAATATCGTGTGCCAGAATAACAGCACCTGCATCATCAACCTTGTCAGGCTTAACCATAACTCGAATCTCACGACCTGCCTGAATGGCAAAGCAACGCTCTACACCGCTAAAGCCCTCAGCAATCTCCTCCAAACGGGTAAGACGCTTCAAATAGGACTCCAGGCTTTCGCGACGGGCACCAGGACGAGCAGCGGATACAGCATCAGCTGCTGCCACCAATACTGCTTCCACAGTATTTGGCTCTGCATCCCCATGATGGGCCATAATAGCGTTGATAACATCCTTGGACTCACGATACTTCTTGGCAATATCTGCACCGATGGTTACATGAGTACCCTCAACCTCGTTGTCAATGGATTTACCAATATCATGAATCAGACCGGCACGCTTGGCCAGCATAACATCTACGCCCAACTCAGCAGCCATCATGCCTGCCAAATGGGATACCTCTACAGAGTGATTCAATACATTCTGACCATAGCTGGTACGATATCTCAAACGACCCAGCAGCTTAATCAGCTCTGGATGAAGGCCATGAACACCGGTATCAAAGGTAGCCTGCTCACCAGCCTCCTTGATGCGCTGATCCACTTCGCGACGAGCCTTCTTCACCATTTCCTCAATGCTGGTAGGATGAATACGGCCATCAGCAATCAGCTTCTCCAAGGCAATTCTGGCCACCTCACGGCGTACAGGATCAAAGCCGGAGAGAATAACAGCCTCTGGAGTATCATCAATAATCAGGTCAATACCTGTCATGGTTTCCAAAGCCCGAATATTGCGGCCCTCACGACCGATGATTCTGCCCTTCATTTCATCGTTAGGCAGAGCAACTACAGATACAGTAGTTTCTGCTACATGGTCAGCAGCACAACGCTGAATAGCCATAGAAATAATATTTCTAGCCTTTTTGTCAGCCTCATCCTTAACCTGCTGCTCATATTCCTTGATTTTCATTGCCTTCTCATGCTGCAGCTCCTCATCAATTTCAGCTAACAGCATAGTCTTGGCTTCTTCAGTGGTCAAAGTGGAAATACGCTCCAGCTCAGACTTCTGCTTCTCGTGAAGCTCATCAATAGCAGCCTGGCTCTTTTCCAGCTTTGCTTCCTTGGAGGCAAGGTTTTCTTCCTTTTTCTCCAAAGAATCCAGCTTCCGGTCCAGATTCTCCTCCTTGGACACCAGACGGCGCTCCTGACGCTGCAATTCATTACGGCGGTCACGGGTTTCACGATCTAATTCCTGACGAAGACGATGTACATCTTCCTTTGCTTCTAATAGCTTTTCCTTTTTTGCAGCCTCGCCCTTGGACTCAGCAGCCTTCACAATACGACGAGCTTCCTCCTCAGCAGAACCAATCTGCTTTTCGGCAGCCTGCTTGCGCATCATATAGCCTCCGGCACCACCTACCGCCAAAGCGGCAATTGCTGCAAGTATAATCTCAATGATAATAACACACCTCCTTCTTTTATTATTCTGCCATTTCATGGCGTTTATTATCATTCATGAGCTGTATTCTCATACAACCATACCATTATATTTTACGAATTATCAGCCCTAAAGTCAAGTATGAATCATAGACAATAAGACAGCTGTCTCAAGACAAATTCATGTCCTTGAAACAGCTGCTTATTCTTATCTATTGAAAATTCTTTTCAGCACGCTCTTTTTCTCATTGGCTGCTATATCGTGGGCGGAAATCTTGTCAGAACCATCAAAGGACATTTCCGCATTGCTGCCTCTAGGCAGCCATTCCTCGGAGAAAATCGGCTTATCCATCAGGAGAATCCCTACCTTATCCCTTATTGACTTCAAGCCATCTGAATCATCCTGCACCATGGCCTTGGCCAATAGGGCGGATATTTTTCTAATATCATTTTCCTTCAAGGAACGGGTTGTTGGATTGAGAGTGGAAAGCCGCAGTGTATGATATTTATGACTGCCGTTATCCGTCAGCAGCTCGGAGGCCTTCACCAAAAATCCCGCTGCTGCTAGCCGCCTCTGCATATCCCCTAGGGATATACTTTTGGGAAAGGCCACCACAACCAGATGGGAATCAGTGCCACCGCACAGTACCTGACAGCCTGCCTGCTGCAGGGATTCCCACATAATCTGGGCATTTTGGATAACCTGCCGGCCATAGGCCGCAAATTCCTTGGTTTCTGCCTCTCTAAAAGCCACAGCCAAAGCGGCTAAACGATTTCTATGGAGGGCGCTATGACCATTCACCACCACGGATTCATCTAGCTGCTCCTGCAGCTCCTTCTTGCAGAGGATCACCGCCCCTTCCGGTCCATGAATGGCATCATCTGTGGCAAAGGTAACAATATCTGCCTCTGGGAAGGGGGATGGCTGCAATCCTGCCGCTACCTGCCCTACCTTTTGCCCCAAATCAACCCACAACAGGGCATCATTCCTATGGGCAATTCCCGCCAGTCGGCCATAATCGACATTTCTGGAGTAACTGGTAGGAGAGAAAATCAACAGCTTGGCCTGATTATCGGCAAGGATATCCTCCATGGACTGCCAATCCAAATCATTGGCATCCCCAGTCAGATAGAAGGGGACAAATTTGTAGTCCAATCCCTCGCAATGCTCTGCCTTGCGCCCATTGAAGCTTACAACACAGTCACCATCATTGAGCAGCCCCTTGCAGACAATTCTGGTGGCTGCCACAATACCACCGATGCGTACAATGGCGTGTTCTGCCCCAAAAAGCTTCTCGGCCCGTTCAGCAGCAATTTGTTCAAAACCTCTAAATTGAGATATAGCATGATAATCCCAATCACTGTTGGTCAACACACTGCCTTCCAAATAGGCAGCCAAGGGAGATTCAGCATTCATAGTAGGCATCAGGGACAGCTCATATCGCTGCTGACAGATTTCATCCTGCAACTTGCTATATACCTCTCCATCCAGCTGTTTCAAGGCAGCCAATATTTCGTCTTTGTTCATAGTTCAACTCCCTTATTTTAGAATGGCCAAACAGCCGGAATAACCAGCATACATACGGCCAAGGAAAAGGCAACCAACGGAGTGCCAATCTTCACATAGTCCATAAAACGGAATTTTCCAGGCCCCAGCACCAGCGTATTTGGCGGAGTAGCCACAGGAGTGGTAAAGGCACAGGAAGCTGCAATACCAATGGTCATAAGAATCGGCAGAGGTGATACCCCAATGCTTTGGGCAATAGAAAGGCCAATGGGAGCCAGCAGGGCTGCGGAAGCTGTATTGGACATAAACTGAGTCAAACCGCAGGACAGCAGGAACATGGCCACAACGATTACCATAGGGTCAGGATTGCCGCCAATCATATTTACTACGGTATTGGCAATCATGCCGCCAGCACCGGTTTTGTCCATGGCACTAGCCAAGGGCAGCATACCGGCAAAGAGGAAAATGGTAGTCCAGTCAACACCCTTATATGCCTGTTTCTCAGAGAGACAGCCAGTCAAAACACAGGCCAAGGCACCAATAACGGAGGACACGTGCATAGGCACATTGATCTGCTTCTCGAAAACCATGGCCAGAACCACGCCGCACAGAATACCGGCACAAACCATCATTTTCTTGCTATTGCCAGGAGCCTCCGTGGTACTGTCACTGGCTACGGTATCTACATTATCATGTGGACAAAGTCTTCTGCCTATGGTCATCATGTACAGCATGCCCATTAGAGAAAGAGGGATGCCTATCCAGGCAAATTCAAAGAAGCCAAAGGGAGTCATACCGCTGTTTTCCAGAGTAGCACTCATCAGTATATTAGGCGGCGTCCCAATCAAGGTAATTGTACCGCCTACATTGGCTGCTACCGCCAGGGACATAAGCTGGGAGGAGGCAGATAGCTTGGCAGCTGCACAAATCTGTACAACCACAGGCAAAAGACAAGCTACAGTAGCGGTATTTGAGGATATGGCGGACAAGACCACCGTAACCAATACTAGGGCAAACATCAAACGCTTTTCTCCAGTACCTGCTGCTTTAACAACAGTTACACCGATTTTTTGAGCCAGTCCCGTCTGGAACATGGCAGCACCAATAACAAACATACCTGCAAACAGAACTACTGTGGAATTAGACAGACCCGAAAATACCTGCTGAGGTGTCAGCACCCCTAATAATCCCAATGCAATAGCCGAGCCCATGGCAGTAGCGGCCAAAGGAATAATTTCTGTGGCAAATAAAATGGAAGAAATACATAATACAATAAGTGTCAGTGTGGATGGCTCCATTTGTCATCACTCCTACATCTAAATATAAACCATTACGATCATACATACCCCCTAGCCATATTGAGCAGCCGGCCTTTTCATTATGGGCAGGGCCTGGTTATATACTATATGATAATATATTATACAGAATTTTTCCAATACCGTTTAAGTATAAAACAATAGCTTTTTCTAATTGAACAATAATAAAGTTCATCTATAACAGAATATCACTTTATTATTGTAGAAAAATAACATTCAATTAAACGTTGTTTAAATCTAAAAAAATAACATTCTCTCAAGGAAATCCTGAAAGAATGTTATTGTAATACTTACTATTTTTAATAGGAATATTAGTTTTTATTTCTTTACCATACGGTTAATAGCACTAAAGAGAGCCATCACGGAAGCGGTAATAATATCTGTATCCATACCAGCACCCCAAGTAATCTTGCCATCTGTGCCAGTTACACCAATATAGGCCATAGCACGAGAGGTGGAACCAATTTCCAGAGCGTGCTCGCTATAGGTCAAATCTGTATATCTTACATCAGTGTTTTCCTGAATAGCATTGCTGATAGCATCCAGACGACCATTACCCTTGGCCTTAAATACAGTTGGCTTACCGTTGATTTCCAGCTCCACATAGCCGGAGCGAGTGCCATCTACTTCCTTCTTCAAGCTGAAATCAATGAGATTATACGGAGAAGAAACATTTACATAATTGTCGTGGAAAATCTGATAGATTTCATCTCCCAACAGTTCCTTGTGCTTGTGGTCGGAAACATCCTTAACACAGTAGCCAAAGTCCTCCCGCATCTTCTTTGGCATGGAGATACCATATTTCTGCTCCATAATGTAGGCTACGCCGCCCTTGCCGGACTGGCTGTTGATGCGGATAACATCTGCCTCATATTCACGGCCTACATCATGAGGATCTATTGGCAGATATGGTACAGTCCAATGGTCAGGATCCTGCTCCTCACGCCACTTCATACCCTTGGCAATAGCATCCTGATGGGAACCAGAGAAGGCTGCAAATACCAGGGCACCAGCATATGGCTGACGCTCATGGACATGCATTCTAGTAACCTTTTCATAAAGCTCTACCAAATCGTGAATATGGGAGAAATCCAGCTTAGGATCTACGCCTAATACATACATATTCATGGCAATGGTTACAATATCAGCATTACCAGTACGCTCGCCGTTACCAAAGAGAGTACCTTCAATGCGGTCAGCACCAGCCAACAGGCCCATCTCGGAATCAGCTACGCCGCAGCCTCTATCATTATGAGGATGGAGGGAAAGCTCCACTGCATCACGATATTTCAGGTTCTGGGAAATATAGGCTACCTGCATGGCATAAATATGAGGCATGGACATTTCTACAGTAACAGGAATGTTGATAATAGCCTTGCGGTCTGGAGTTGGCTTCCATACATCCAGCACGGCATTACATACCTCCAAAGCGTACTCTGGCTCAGTACCGGTAAAGCTCTCTGGAGAATATTCAAAGCGATAGTTAGCTCCGGCCTCCTCAGTGAGCTTCTGCAACAGCTTGGCACCATCAATAGCAATCTGCTTGATTTCTTCCTTGTTCTTGCGGAATACCTGCTGACGCTGAGCAAAGGAAGTGGAATTGTACACATGAACAATGGCATTCTTAACGCCTTTGAGAGCCTCAAAGGTCTTTTTGATAATATGCTCTCTAGCCTGAGTCAGTACCTGAACAGTTACATCATCTGGAATCAGATTTTCATCCACCAGACGGCGCAGGAAAGTGTATTCAGTTTCGGAGGCTGCTGGGAAGCCTACTTCAATCTCCTTGAAGCCAATCTTAACCAGCATCTTGAAGAACTCTATCTTCTCATCAAGACTCATAGGAATAACCAGGGCCTGATTGCCATCCCGCAGGTCAACAGAGCACCAGGTTGGGGCCTTGTCTGGGAACTGCTTCTGAGCCCAGCTCATATCAATAGTTGGGGGCATAAAATAACCAGGCTGATACTTTTTTACATTTTCCATCATCAATCTCTCCCTTGCTTGATTACGCAAAAACTATCTACGGAGACGATGGCAACAAAAAAGCTCCGTCTCCTTTTACAGAGACGAAGCTAAAAACTCCGTGGTACCACTCATATTCACACATTGCTGTGTGCACTCATTTACGGATACTGACATATCCTCCTGTTGTAACGGCCAGTTCCCGGCACCGCCTACACCAAAGGTTCAGGGTGCTGCTCCAGGGCCAGTTCACATTGCATTGCCTGCTGTCTCGCACCAGCCGACAGCTCTCTGAAGGGTACTGCAATACTACTACTCCCCATCCTTGCATTTGCTTATTAACTTGTGTAGTTAAGAGTATATCAAATCATTTACTTGATTTCAAGTAAAAATTATTTTTTGTTGAATACCAGCTGGCCATTTTCCACTGTCATAGCCACAGTATCACCTTCGCTAACATCACCCTTGATAATGGATTTACTCAGCTCAGTTTCTACAGTATGGCTCAACAGACGACGAAGTGGACGGGCACCAAAGGCTGGATCAAATCCCTGCTCTGCCAGAAGATTCAAGGCCTTGTCATCCCAAGCAAGATGCATCTTTATCTGCTTTTCCAGACGGTCATTAAGCTGCTGCAGCAGGAGAGCGGCAATATTCTTTACCTGCTCCTTGGCCAAGCCCTTGAATACCACAATATCATCTACACGATTCAGGAACTCTGGACGGAAATATTCCTTCAGAATTTCCTTAACAGCCTTCTCTGCTTCCTCTGGAGACTTGTTCAAAATCTCATGGGAACCAAGGTTAGAGGTCATGATAATAACGGTATTCTTGAAGTTTACCACTCTGCCCTTACCATCGGTAAGACGGCCATCATCCAGAATCTGCAGCAGGACATTAAACACATCTCTATGAGCCTTTTCGATTTCATCCAGCAGAATAACGCTATATGGATGACGACGAACGGCCTCGGTCAGCTGACCACCCTCATCATAACCCACATAGCCCGGAGGCGCACCAATCAAACGAGATACAGAGTGTTTCTCCATGTACTCACTCATATCAATACGAATCATGCTGCGTTCATCATCAAAGAGAGCCTCTGCCAAGGTCTTGGCCAGCTCAGTTTTACCAACACCAGTAGGACCAAGGAAGATAAAGGAACCGATTGGCCGCTCAGGAGCCTTGATACCAGCTCTGGCTCGCAAAATAGCCTCGCTGACTACCTTAACAGCCTCATCCTGGCCAATTACCCGCTCATGGAGCACATCCTCCAAATGGAGCAGCTTCTCCCTTTCGCCGGTAAGCATCTTGGTAACAGGAATACCAGTCCAACGGCTTACTACCTTGGCAATATCCTCCTCACCAACTTCTTCCTTCAAAAGCTGGCTGTCAGAGCCTTTGGCAGCAATGGATTCTTCCTCAGCCTGCAGTTTCTTCTGCAGCTCTGGGAGACGACCATATTTCAGTTCAGACAGCTTGTTAAGATCGTAATCTCTTTCTGCACTTTCCATCTGACTGCGAACATTGTCCATTTCCTTCTTGATGCCACGAACTCGCAAAATTGCCTGCTTCTCAGAATCCCACTGATCCTGCAGTTCCTTCTGCTGAGCCTGCAAATCTTCCTTTTCCTTGCGAATACTAGCCAGCTTTTCCTGACCTGCTTCATCAGTTTCCTTCTGAAGAGCCTGCTCCTCAATTTCCAGCTGAAGAATCTTACGACGCACTTCATCCAAAGGCGCAGGCATGGATTCAATCTCAGTTCTCAGCTTGGCAGCAGCCTCATCCACCAAATCAATGGCCTTATCTGGCAGGAAACGGTCAGAAATGTAACGGTCAGACAGCACTGCCGCAGACACCAGAGCCGCATCACGAATCCGTACACCATGATGTACCTCATAACGCTCCTTCAAGCCACGGAGAATGGAAATAGTATCTTCTACAGATGGTTCGCCAACCATAACCGGCTGGAAACGACGCTCCAAGGCTGTATCCTTTTCAATGTACTTGCGGTACTCATTCAGAGTAGTAGCACCAATGCAGCGCAGCTCACCACGAGCCATCATTGGCTTCAGCAAGTTGCCGGCATCCATGGCACCATCGGTAGCACCAGCACCTACTACAGTATGTACCTCATCAATAAACAGTAAAATCTGTCCATCAGATTTTACTACCTCGTTGAGAACGGATTTCAATCTTTCCTCAAACTCACCCCGATACTTGGCACCAGCCACCAAAGCACCCATATCCAAGGAGAACAAGGTCTTGTTCTTCAAGGACTCAGGCACATCGCCAGCCACAATTCTCCGAGCCAATCCCTCTACAATGGCGGTTTTACCAACACCTGGCTCACCAATCAACACAGGGTTGTTCTTGGTACGACGGGACAAAATCTCAATGGTTCTTCTGATTTCATCATCACGGCCAATAACTGGGTCAAGCTTGCCCTGACGTGCTACCTGAGTCAAATCACGGCCGTATTTTTCCAGAGCCTTGTAACCATCCTCTGGGTTGGCAGAGTTTACATTCTGCTTTCTGTTTTTCTTAATGGAATTGGCAATACCATTCTTGTTTAAGCCAAAGGCACGGCAGATATCCCTAGCCTCGTCACTGCCATCCTCCACAATAGCCAACAGCAAATGCTCAGTGCTGATATAATCATCCTTCATGTTGTTAGCCAACTGCTCGGATTTGGCAATAACTCTGCTCAGCTCCACGCTCATGGACAGTCTATCCTGTCCCTTGACACTAGGAATCTTCCGCAGCTCCTGCTCCACTCTTTCCTTCAGCATACCCAGGTCAACATTAGCCTCCTGGAAAATTGTTTCCAGCAGCCCCTCTGGCTCCTGAGCCAAGGCCAGTAGCACATGAAGGCTGGTGATTTCCTGATGGTAATGCAGAGCGGCATTCTGCTGGGCAGCCTGCAATGTATTCAAAACTCTTTGAGTATATTTTTCCTGTTCCATAATCTCTCCACCTTTCACAATGAGATGATCTCATTTAACATGGTTTTGTTCTTTTGATTTTTATTATAAACAAAAAAGACAAAAAGTCAAGATTTATTTTTGACTTTTTGTCTTTTAGTTTTTTCACGGTAATTCTACAGTAAAGGTAGTACCCTTGCCCAGCTGACTTTCCACATAAATAAAGCCCTTGTGGCCATCTATTATGTCCTTGGCGATAGCCAAGCCCAAGCCACTGCCTCCCATAGCTCGGGAACGAGCCTTATCTACCCGGTAGAAGCGTTCAAAGATTTTGGCCTTATCCTCTTCATTAAGGCCAATGCCATTATCTGCCACGCTGAAACGGATTTTTTTGTTTTTCAAAATCTGGGCAGAAACCTTGATACAGCCATTTTCCGGCGTATACTTTACAGCATTGTCCACCAGAATAAGAATCAACTGCTTGATTTTTTGCTCATCACCATGACAGACAATTCCCTCTGGTACATTATCCTGAATTTCAATCTGCTTTTTCTCTGCCACCGGCTGCATATTCCGCACCACCTGCTGCAAAGAGCCACTAAGGTCAAAATCCTGCAGATTCAGCTTTTCTGCATTGTTATCATTGCGAGCAATTACCAGCAAATCTCCTACCAGCTTGCTCATTTTCTTAACCTCATCCTTTACATCCGCAATAACCTGCTTTAGGAACGGGGACTCTATGGATGGATCATTATACAGCAAATCCGCCGAGGACATAATCACACTAAGAGGTGTCCGCAGTTCGTGGGAAGCATCTGCCGTAAACTGCCTTTGCTTTTCATAAGCATTTTGCATAGGCCGTATCACACAGCCAGATAAATAATATCCTAAAATACCTGCCAATATGAGAGCCACAAGAGCCAGCATTAAAAGAAAATAGGCATATTTGGTAGCCCCTCGATAGAGCGCACTAATATCCTTACCTAGATATACCACACCAATAATTCGATCATTAAAAGTGATATAAGAGGCAGTGATAATCATTACCTTATCATCACTAAGCTCAAAGGTAGCCACATCATAAAAGGGCACCTGGCCATCCTGAATCAGGGCCAACACATCATCCTCCAGCCGCTGAGGTGCCTTGGAATAATGTTGCAAATCCCCATGCAAATCAAAGGCATAGAAAAACATCCTCTCTCTATACCCCAAGTCCTCTGGCATATCGTCCTTTTGCATCAGCAAGGCCTCAGCATCAGCTATATCCTTGACCACTCCTGATAGTTCCCTAGCCTGCTCCGAACTAACTGCCCACAACATTCCTCTATAGCCCATAAAAATCATCACCGCAAAAATACAGAACATCATGGAGGTATAGAGAATTGCTAATCGCCAACGGCTTTGATAAAACATGTTGGTAAGCTTACATTTATTTAATTTCCAGTTTATAGCCAACACCCCTTATCGTATTAATCAGGAATTTCCCCTCAGCAGCCTCCAGCTTTTTTCGCAGCAGCTTCACATAGGAGTCTATATTGTTGGAGCTAACCTCAGATTCCAGCCCCCAGATACGGTCCAAAATAATATCTCTTGGCACCACAATCCCCACATTCTGTACCAGCAAATCAAAAATCTGAAATTCTCTAGGGGAAAGCTGAATAATGCTATCCTTGTGGCGCAGAACCTTAGAGGTTCTATCCAAGGAAAACTCTCCCAGCTCCATAACATCTAGCTGAATCTTCTGGCTGCTGCGGCGGCCCAAGGCTCTTAACCTGGCCATAAGCTCATCAAATTCAAAAGGCTTTACCAGATAGTCATCGGCGCCAGCATCCAGCCCGGCAACCCTATCCTCCACAGCATCCCTGGCTGTCAAAAGCATAATAGCCTTTTGATAGCCATTGGCCCGCAGTTTTTTACAGACCTCCACACCGGACATCTTGGGCATCATCCAGTCCAAGATTACCACATCATATTCATCGTAGGAAGCATAATCATATGCCTGCTCCCCATCCTTTACCCATTCTGTAGCAAGCTGATTTTGTTCCAGCATGTACTGAATCAGCTTACCTAACTTGAGATCATCCTCAGCCAGCAACACCCGCATAGCCAGGCCTCCTTTAAAATTGCGTAATTTTCTAATATTATACTTATTATAGATGAAAAAAGACTAAAAAAACAGCTTGGAAGAAAAAAACTTCCAAGCTGTTAGCAAACAAATTTTAGTGGTTTATGCTGTCACGAAGCACAACATCATGAGATCCACCCTCTACAATACTGGTAGAGGAAACCAAGGTCAGGCGAGCCTTCTCCTGCAGCTCAGGAATGCTGAGAGCACCGCAGTTACACATGGTAGAACGAATCTTGCTCAGAGTAATGCCCACATTATCCTTCAGGCTGCCAGCATATGGTACATAGGAGTCAACGCCCTCCTCAAAGGACAGCTTCTTGGCACCGCCCAGGTCATAACGCTGCCAATTACGGGCACGGTTAGAGCCTTCGCCCCAATACTCCTTGTAATAGGTGCCATTAATCTTAACCACATCAGTTGGGCTTTCATCAAAGCGGGAGAAATAACGTCCCAGCATCATGAAGTCCGCACCCATAGCCAATGCCAAGGTCATATGATAGTCATGAACGATACCGCCATCAGAGCATACAGGAATATAGATACCAGTAGCCTCATAGTATTCATCACGAGCTGCACATACATCAATCAGAGCAGTAGCCTGTCCACGGCCAATACCCTTGGTCTCACGAGTGATACAGATAGAGCCGCCGCCAATACCTACCTTGATAAAGTCAGCGCCAGCCTTGGCCAGGAACATAAAGCCCTCACGGTCTACAACATTACCTGCACCAACCTTTACATCCTCACCAAAATTCTCATGGATGTACTTCAAGGTAATTCTCTGCCACTCAGAGAAGCCCTCAGAGGAGTCAATGCACAGCACATCAGCACCAGCCTTCAACAGAGCAGGAACACGCTCTGCATAGTCCCGAGTGTTAATACCAGCACCAACGATATAACGCTTGTTGCTGTCAATCAGCTCCAGCTCATGCTCCTTGTTATCGGTGTAGTCCTTGCGGAATACCATATAACGGAGACGCTGATTCTCATCCACCAATGGCAGCATATTCAGCTTGTTTTCCCAGATAATATCATTAGCCTCAGTCAGGCTGGTATCAGCGCTGGCATAAACCAGCTTCTCGAATGGAGTCATAAACTCCTTGGCAGGAGTCTCCAGACTCATACGGGTTACACGATAATCACGGCTGGTAACAATACCCAGCAGCTTGCCGGTAGGAGTACCGTCCTCAGTTACAGCCATAGTAGAGTGGCCAGTCTTTTCTTTCAGTGCCAGAATCTCAGCAATAGTTGTTTCAGGAGTAATGTTGGAATCGCTGTCTACGAAGCCGGACTTGAAGTTCTTTACCCGTGCTACCATAGCTGCCTCTTCCTCAATACTCTGGGAACCATAGATAAAGGAAACGCCGCCCTCACGAGCCAATGCTACTGCCATGCGATCATCAGATACAGACTGCATGATGGCAGAGGTCATTGGAATGTTCATGGAAATCTTTGGTTCCTCACCCTTTTTAAACTTTACCAATGGAGTCTTCAAGGAAACATTTGCCGGAATGCACTGATCAGAAGAATAACCAGGTACCAAAAGGTACTCGCCAAAGGTATGAGATGGTTCACTGAAATAGAATGCCAACTTAATCCCTACTTTCTGTAAAAATCAAAATGAATGCCCAAGGGGCCTTGCTAACCGAATCATATCTAAAGATATTGTTTTAATGTTAGTACAAAGAAGCCAATTTGTCAAACATTTTTCTTATACAACCTAAAACAAAAGCCCCCGTGAGCTGAGTCACAGGGGCAAAAGAAAATCAAATTACTCTACAGTTACGGACTTGGCCAAATTACGTGGCTTGTCTACATCGCAGCCACGGGTAATGGCAGTATAATATGCCAACAGCTGCAATGGCAATACAGTCAGCAATGGAATAATCAGCTCATCAGTATTTGGTACATAAATAACATGGTCAGTATACTTCTTCAGCTCAGTATCACCCTGAGCAGCAATACCAATAACCACAGCATCACGAGCCTTTACTTCCTTGATATTGCTAAGAGTCTTTTCATAAACACTCTTCTGGGTAGCCAGGGCAATAACAGGCACACCACTGGTAATCAAGGCCAGAGTACCATGCTTCAGCTCACCAGCTGCATAGGCCTCAGCATGAACATAGGAAACCTCCTTCAGCTTCAAGGATCCCTCCAAAGCTACATAATAATCCAAGGCACGGCCCAGGAAGAAGGCATCATTAGTATAGCCATACTGCTGAGCAAAAGCCATAATAGGCTCCACATCCTCCAAAGTCTCGCTAATCTGGCTAGGAATATTCTTCAACTGAGTCAAAAGCTGAGTCATACGCTCAGTATCTACAGTCTCCCGAAGGCCAGCCATGTAGGCACCCAACAGGAACATAACAATCAGCTGAGTAGTATAAGCCTTGGTAGAAGCTACAGCAATCTCAGGGCCTGCACAGGTATAAACCACCTGATCTGCCTCACGAGCAATGGAAGAGCCAACTACATTGGTTACAGCCATAGTCTTGGAACCAAGACGCTTTGCTTCCTTCAAGGCAGCCAAGGTATCAATAGTCTCACCAGACTGGCTGACTACGATGGTCAGAGTGCTATCATCAATAATTGGCTTTCTGTAGCGGAACTCAGAAGCAATATCCACCTCTACAGGAATACGAGCCAGATTCTCAATATAATACTTACCTACCAAACCAGCATGATAAGCAGTACCACAGGCAATAATAAATACTCTGGAGAAAGAATTTACATATTCCTTGGTCCACTTCAGCTCATCCAACACTACAGCACTATTATCATGGGCAATACGGCCGGCAAGAGTATCTCTTACAGCCTTTGGCTGCTCGTGAATCTCCTTCAACATGAAGTGCTCATAGCCACCCTTTTCAGCAGCCTCAGCATTCCAATTAACCTCAAATACCTTCTTGGTAATAGGCTCGCCACGACGGTTGGTAATCCAAACAGAATCCTTCTTTACTACAGCAATTTCACCATCGTTAATAATATAGGTACGACGGGTGCGGGCAATAATAGCAGGAATATCGGAAGCAATAAAGTTCTCTCCCTCACCCAAGCCAATAACCAGCGGATTATCCTGCTTGGTGCAAATCAAGGTATCAGGATCATGCTTGGACATGAAAACGATGGAATAGGACCCCTCAATCTGCTTCAAAACCTTGCGAACAGCATCCTCGAAATCACCATCATAAGCTTCTTCCAACAAATGAGGCAGCACCTCAGTATCAGTTTCGGACTTAAACACATGGCCCTTCTCAATCAACTGCTCCTTAAGCACCAGATAGTTCTCAATAATACCATTGTGTACTACTGCAAAATCCCCAGTGCAGTCAGTATGAGGATGGGAATTCAAATCAGATGGCGCACCATGTGTGGCCCAACGGGTATGACCAATACCCATGCATCCTACAGGCACATTGCCATCAATCTTCTTCTCCAGCTCAGCCAGACGGCCTACGCTTTTCTCCACACGAATCTTGTCAGTTTCATCATTATATACAGCAATACCAGCAGAGTCATAACCTCTATACTCCAGCTTGTTCAGACCTTCCAACAAAAACTTTGCTGCCTGCTTGTCACCTACATAACCAACAATACCACACATAATATACCTCCGTATCTGCCAGTATCACAATACTGGCACAGGATAGAAAGTCTCTTTAACAACATCTGCTACAACAATCTATCCGGAAGTCCTGTCTACCCGCGCCATCTGCTTTGTACCATCAGTTACCTGTGGCTTTGACATAGGCTTTCGATGGGGCACCACCGAGAGGCATCCGCTGAAAATTCGACAACCTCTTTCCTCGTCAGCCTGACCATGTATCAGGCTCATGCGCTAAATATTGTGAAAACTTCTTTATAAAAGACATTCACCATATTTTTTCTCCTGCCAACACAATCTCCCCAGGACTAGAAAGAATAATCTACAGGAAATGGTTTTCTAAAGCAAAGCTTATCTGAAAACTCTCCATTATTCTAATTTATTCATGGACAATAGTCAATAGCATTTGCCAGCAAAATCAAAATTATTTTTGAAACGAAAATAAATATTTTCAAAATAACAGTTGACAAAAGGCTTTTTACTTGTTATGATATAGCCATGGTTTTGAAACAACAATTTATGTTGTTATTTCAAAAGCACTATTTTCTCAATTCTAATTCTATTTTCAATGAATAGCAACAGAAAATCTCGTTGCTAAACAAAAACTGTTGAACTAAAAGTCATTTTCATTTATGATTAAGGAGGAACTTATTATGAAAGCAAAGGCTGTAAGACTTCACGGTGCTAACGATCTCCGTCTGGAGGAGTTTGAACTGCCTGAGATTACTGATGATGAAATCCTGGTAAAGGTGGTATCTGACAGCATCTGTATGTCCACCTACAAATGCGCCATTCTGGGCACTGAGCACAAGCGTGTACATGAGGATGTAGCAGAGCATCCTGCTATTATGGGCCATGAATTTGCTGGTGATATTGTGAAGGTAGGCAAAAACCATCAGCACCAGTTCAAGGCAGGTATGAAATTTACCCTGCAGCCAGCCCTGAACTACAAGGGAACCATGTGGAGCCCTGGCTATTCCTATGAATTCTTCGGTGGCGATACCACCTATTGCATTATCCCAGCAGAGGTTATGGAACTGGGCTGCTTGCTGGAATACAAGGGCAAGGCTTATTATGAGGCTTCCTTGGCAGAGCCTATGTCCTGCAGCATCGGTGCTTTCAACGCAGCTTATCATACCCAGATGGGTGTCTACACTCATGAAATGGGTATCAAAAAGGATGGCAAGCTGGCCATTATGGCCGGTGCTGGCCCTATGGGATTGGGAGCTCTCACCTATGCCCTCCATCGGGATGTGCGTCCATCCATGATTGTAGTTACTGATATCAATCAGGATAGATTGGACAGAGCTGCTCATCTCTTCCCACCAGAGGAAGCCAAGGCAGATGGTATTGAGCTGCATTTTGTAAACACTGCAAAAATGGCAGATCCTGTAGCAGAACTTAGAGAGCTTTCTGGTGGCACTGGCTATGACGATGTACTTTGCTATGCACCAGTATCCGCTGTTGTAACCCAGTCCAGCGGTATTCTGGGCAGAGATGGCTGCCTCAACTTCTTTGCCGGCCCTACCGACAAATTATTTAGTGCCACCATGAATTTCTATGATGTACACTACAATTCCACTCATGTTATGGGCACTACCGGCGGCAATACCGCTGACATGATTGAATCCCTGGAGCTGACTGCTGCCAAGAGAATCAATCCTGCTGTTATGGTAACTCATATTGGCGGTCTGGATGCTGCAGCAGAAACCACTCTGAACCTGCCAAAGATTCCAGGTGGCAAAAAGCTGATTTACACTCATCTGGAAATGCCTTTAACTGCTCTCACTGACCTGCGGGCTCAGGGTGAAGCAAAAAATGACCAGCGTTATCTGGCTTTGGCAGATATTGTAGAAGCCAATAAGGGCCTATGGTGCCCAGAGGCTGAGGAATACCTGCTGGCCAATTTCATAAAAGAATAATATGTCAGAAAGCCTCCCTAGGCCTTCTGACCTTATGGGAGGCTTTGTATTATGGATTCAATGGAAGTACGAAGAAATGCTATTGTGTCTTTGATTAACGAAAGAGGCTCTGTTTCCTTTGGGGATTTGAAGGAAAGCTTTCCCCAGGTTTCAGAAATGACTCTCCGCACTGATTTAAAGGCTCTGGATAAAGCAGGCTCAATTGTCCGCATTCACGGCGGGGCCAAATCTGTTGGCACTGTCCAATCTGTTATTAGCAAGGATGATTTTCTCAACAAGAGATCTATCCTTAATATAGCGGAAAAGCAGATTATCGCTCAAAAAGCCATTCAACTGCTGCAGCCTGATGAAACCATCTTTTTGGATTCTGGCAGCACCGCCACCATGATGGCAGCAGCCATACCTGATGAATCACGGCTGATTTATACCTCTGGCCTAACCTGTGCCATTGAGCTGGCCAATCTGACCCAGCCCCGTATCTGTCTGCCGGGAGGAGTGCTGAACCGTTATAGTCACAGCGTATGTGGTGTTTCAGCCATTAGAGAGCTGGAAAGGATTCACTTTAAGCAGGCCTTTATTGGTGTTACCAGCTTTAGCTATTACACAGGCTTTACCTGTAGTATTGACGAGGAAGCCCGACTAAAACAGCTGGCCATAGAGCATGCTCAGGAGGTTGTTCTCCTTATGGACTCCAGTAAGCTGCAAAAGCACAGTACCTTTACCTTTGCCCATCTGGATAATGTGGATATTATCGTATCTGACGGCAAGCTGCCTCAGGATTTTTTGACCTGCTGCCAGCAACATAATGTAAGGGTTATCTAAATACCATTTCTTCGTTCTTCCTATGTAATCATCTTTAATTATATTTTAGGAGGAGCCACCATGAAAAATTCTATTCAAAAATTTGGCAAGTTCCTTTCTTCTATGGTTATGCCAAATATTGGCGCCCTGATTGCCTTTGGTTTTCTGGCCGCTTTGTTTATTGATACCGGCTGGCTGCCTAACAAGCAGTTAAGCACATTGGTAGGCCCAATGCTTACCTATTTAATACCTGTATTGATTGCCTCTACCGGTGGTTATCTGGTGGCAGGAGAAAGAGGACGGGTAATCGGCGCCATTGCCGTAGTTGGTGCCATTCTCAGCGATTTGAATATTACCATGCTGATGGGCGCTATGATTATGGGCCCTCTGGCTGGATTGGTTATCAAAACCTTTGACAGCTTTATGGAAGATCGCATGCCAGCCGGCTTTGAAATGCTGATTAACAATTTCTCCATCGGTATCCTGGGCATGCTGCTGGCCATCTTCGGCTATTGGGCTGTCGGCCCTGTAATGGCTGCCATTTTGGCAATACTCTCTGTAGGTGTAGACACCTTGGTACAGCACAATTTGCTGCCATTAATTGCTGTATTCATTGAACCAGCCAAGGTTCTCTTCTTGAACAACGCTATTAATCATGGTATCTTTACCCCTTTGGCTACGGCTCAGGTTCTGGAGCATGGCAAATCCATTCTCTATATGCTGGAGGCCAATCCTGGCCCTGGTCTTGGCGTGCTTCTTGCCTATATGTTCTTCTGCAAGGATAAAACCACCAAGGATTCTGCACCAAGTGCCGTAATTATTCACCTGTTCGGCGGTATTCACGAAATCTATTTCCCATATGTCCTGATGAACCCTATGGTTATCATTGCTCCTATTGTAGGTAATATTGCTGCTATTTTCTGGTTTACCATGACTGGTGCCGGTCTTGCTGGCCCAGCCTCCCCTGGTTCCATTATTGCCTTTTTGATGATGGCTCCAGGCTCCGATACCTTGATTGTCCTGACGGGTGTATTAATCGCCGCTGGCGTATCCTTTGCCATTGCTACTCCGATTATAAAGATGGCAGGCAGCAAATCCTTGGAGGATGCCCAGAAAGAGGTAGCTGCTAGAAAGGCTCAGGCCAAGGGGGAAGCTCCTAGCTTTACTGGTTTGGAAAAGACCAATGTAAAGAAAATCATTTTTGCCTGCGATGCAGGTATGGGCTCCTCCGCTATGGGCGCTACCAAATTCCGTAACCGCATCAAAGCCCAGCGCCCTGAAATTGTGGTTAAGAATACCTCTGTAGATAATATTCCTGCCGATTGCGATATTGCTGTAGTACAAACTACCTTGGCAGATAGAGCTAAAAAGTCTGCCCCTCAGGCTCAGTTGGTAACTATTGGCAATTTCTTGGCAGATCCTGCCCTGGATGCTCTCTATGTACAGTTAACCACTGGTGATGCCCCTGTCATGGAGGTACAACCTACCGTAGCAGAGGAAGCATCTCATAATGAAAACAATTCTATTATTGTAAAAGAAGGAATTGTACTGGGGCAACTGCCAGAAACTAAGGAAGAAGCTATTACCAAGGCTGGTGAACTGCTGGTAAAGCTAGGCTATGTAGATGAATCCTATATTCCAGCCATGCTGGAGCGAGAAAAGCTGGTATCAACCTATATGGGTATGGGTGTTGCCATTCCTCACGGCACCAGCCAGGCCAAGGGCACTGTCAAGAAAAGCGGCATTGTCTGCCTCCAGTACCCACAGGGTGTGTACTTTGGCAGCGAAAAGGCCCAGCTAATCTTCGGTATTGCAGGTGTAGGCGACGAACATTTGGAAATTCTAGCCAATATTTGCACTATGCTGGAGGATGAAAAGGTTCTTGAAGAACTCAAAACCACTAAGGATGTAGATTGGGTTCTGTCCCATCTTTCCTAAATTCGATGTAAGCCAGGACGATGCAATCCCATATAGATTGCACCAGCCTGTCTGACATAAATTTTTCCTTATATAGATACCCCTTCCTAGGGTATCTAACCAATCCCTAATATGTCTATTTTAGACAACTAACAATCCCTATAAGAGCAAAAGCCAGTCGACTTCCCCGACTGGCTTTTTGCTACGAAGATTCCTTGACCAGTTCTTCAAAAATGTATATACTGTATATATACAAGGAGGTGTTTACTATGGTTACAGCTGTTTCACGCTGGGGAAATGGTCATGCTGTACGTCTTTCAAAAACTGTTATGTCACAGGCGCATATTTCCCCAAATGATACTTTGAATATTGAGGCTTCTGAGAATTGTATTGTGCTACGAAAGGTTCCAAAGACTAAAGCAGAACGCTTTATGGAGCTCTTCGGCAATTATAAGGGAGATTGGAGTTGCAAAGAAATAGACACTGGCAATGAACTTGGAAAGGAGATTGCAGAATGAGTCAATCTTTTCCATGTACAGGCGATATCATTCTCATTGATTTTAATCCCCAAAGCGGCATAGAAATTATGAAAAGGCGTCCTGCACTTGTAGTTTCCAATAATGCCTTTAACAAACTTACAGGCTTGGCATTAGTCTGCCCTATTACCTCAACCCAAAGAGATTATCCATTGCACGTAATATTAGATGAAAGAACCAACACCCACGGAGATATAGTTTGCGAGCAAGTCAAATCCTTGGACTACAAAGCACGCAACTGGCACTATCTTGAATCTGTTCCTGATTATATATTGGATAAGGTACTATTTAATCTAAATGCCATTATAGGAAAATAAGCAATCTCACTATGCTTTGAAATAACTCTTCCCAAAACAAAACCCAGTAAAATTAGAAATTTCATCTAATTTTACTGGGTTTTTCTATCTCTTAATATTTATACCATGCCTTGCGCTTTTTCTCCACCCGACGGGCCAGAATAATAGACTGCTTCAGCAGGCTGCGCAGCATCTCCAGATTCTCCTCATCCTCACTCATGCCATCCAGCCTTTTTAGCTCATCCATTACCTGCTGTCTCTCCTGTGGCAGCTCCCCCTTCATGCTATACAGCCCAAGGATAATATTTCTTAGCTGTTCCGAAAGCTGCCAGCTACGCGTCTTGCTATCCACAGAAAACTCATACGCAGCCTCCCCTGCCAAATCTCTGCCCAAAAGATAATCCAAGGACACACCATAAAAATCCGCAAAATCCAACAATGCTCCCAGCTCAGGGGAGCGCTTGTCATGCTCTATCAGCGACATAGCCGCAGTAGTATATTTCCTATTATATTTTTCATTATATTGCCTGCAAAGCTGCTCCTGGGACAACCCACGCTGCAGCCGCAGCTCCCGAAATCTGGTCATATCCTTAACACCTTCACCTACAAATAACCGCTATGGTTTTCATAATAATAACAAAATCCATAGCCACATTATGTCTACGCACATAATCCTTGTAATAACTTATCTTGATTGGCAATACCACATCAATATATTCACGTTCCGGATTCTTAGACTTCCCCAATATTTCACTTTCAGCACGAAACTCTATAGAAGCATTGTCTGTTATGCCAGGCTTTACAGACAGGACAATATTTCTATCTTCCTCGCTATATTCCTCAATATACCTTGGCACCTCAGGCCTAGGCCCCACCAAACTCATATCGCCCAACAGCACATTAAATAACTGAGGCAGCTCATCCAGCTTGTATTTCCGCAAAAAATCCCCTACAGCAGTTATCCTTGCATCCCTGCCTACGGTTATTTGCTTTCCATGCCTCTCTGCATTCTCGATCATGGTACGAAATTTGTATATACGAAAAATTTTTCCATATCTCCCCACTCGTTCCTGACGAAAGAAAACTGCCCCCGACGAGTCATATTTTATAAGAATTGCAATTATCACAAAGACAGGAGCCAAAACCACTATCCCAGGTATGGTAAATACTAAATCAAAAATTCTCTTTGCCATATCTCACCATTAATTCAAACATTTGTGAACTGACTCTATAATATAATCAATTTCCTCATTCGTTAATTTGGTATGCAAAGGCAATGTTACCTCATTGGCAAACTGAGCATAAGCATGAGGAAAATCTGCTATATCAAATCCAAGCTCCTTATAAGCAGTCATCATAGGCAAAGGCTTGTAATGCACATTGGTAGCTACCCCCAGCTGAGCCATAGCCTCAATAAAACTATTTCTCTCCTCTATGCTCTTATTTTGCAAACGCATCATATACAGATGTCCGCTGCTTAAATGATTTTTGCCGCTATGCGGCAACACCTCTACAGGCAAATCCTTCAGACCAGCATTGTAGCGATTAATAATTTCCTGACGCCTCTGCAACAATCCTTTATATCTATCCAGCTGTACCAATCCCATAGCAGACATAATATCTGTCATATTGCATTTGTAATAACAACCCTGTATATCATATTCCCATGCCCCCAGCTTGGTTTTGGCCAAGGCATCCTTATTTTGTCCATGCAGAGACAGCAGCTGATACTGCTTGTACAAGGTATCATCTTCAATGCCATCAATATGCCGCCAGGTAGCACAGCCTCCCTCAGCCGTAGTAAAATTCTTGACAGCATGAAAGGAAAAACTACTAAAATCTGCGATAGAGCCAGCCATCTGTCCATGCCATTGAGCACCTAAGGCATGGGCACAGTCTGCCATAACAGCAACTCTCCCCATAGCCTTCTGAATATCATTGCTTGGTGAGAAAATATTTTTCTTACTTTCAGCAATGGCGAAAATTCTATCATAATCACACACAATACCAGCAATATCCACAGGAATAACAGCTTTGGTACGAGGGGTAATAGCCACCTCCAAAGCATCATAATCCATTTCATAGGAATCCTTGGCTGTATCAACCAATATAGGCGTAGCTCCCACATGCACAATAGGACTAGCACTAGCAGTATACGTATAGGCGCTGGTAATAACCTCATCACCTGGCCCAATCCCCAGCACCCGCAAATTAAGCTCCAAGGCTGCTGTAGCAGAATTCAGACACACTGCCCCTGCACTATGACAGAACTCCGCCAATCGTTTCTCCAATTCCTTGGTACGAGGCCCAGTAGTAATCCAACCACTTCTCATGGCAGCCGCAACTTCCTGAATCTCAGCCTCTGTTATATCAGGTGGAGAAAAAGGTATTTTCATCATTTATATCGCTCACCTTTCTAGCACTTGATTCATAATATCAATAAATTTCAATGGTAGCACATCATAGTTAAAGTACTTCAATACAGCTTCATGACCTCTTTGTCCCATGTCATGCCGCTCTCCGTCTGTCATGTGAATTAATTCCTTAATTCCACGCATTAAATCTTCCACATTTTCAGGCTTAACATTAATACCACAAGAATAATCCTTTATATAATTATTCGGAGCATTAACAGCATACAATATTGGCTTACCTGACATCATGGCATCAAACAATTTATTCATACATATACCAAAGGAGAACATCGTATTGTCTACTGCTCCCACATATATAGCATCAAACATCTTTGTCAATGTCGGTATACTTTTTTTGCTAACTGGTGGCAAAAAATAAATACTGTTATTTAAGTCACTTACCATTTTCATTAGCTGTTTTTTATAAATACCATCACCAACAAATACGACTGAAATGCTATCATCCTGCATTTTTCTAATAGCTTCAATGAGATGTTCTAAGCAATATGATTTGGTATGACTGCCAAAAAATCCTATTACAAACTGGTGATTATTGTGCAAATAATTTAATAAATTTGCGTGCTCATTTGGTAAAGACTCAGCATCAACCCATTCAGACAATACAATACCATTAGGTACATGAAAAAATTTATTTTTCTCCATACCATGTTCCACAAAGTATTCCTTAGCACAAGGCAGTAGGGACACAACCCCATCTGAATTTCGACAGAAGCTATTCTCCCCCCACTGCATCAGTTGTACAAATGGGTGCCTTCTTGACATGCCACCAACCTCTATCAAAGTAGCAGGCCACATGTCATGTACTTCATGAATCAGCTTAGCATGAGCCAGCCTAGCAATCCTCTGACAGGCAAAAGTATCTATGGGATAAGTAGAGGAAGCAATAACAATATTAGGCTTATACTCATCCACCAAATACTGTGCATTGGACCAAAGCTTTCCCACAAATCTAAACATAGTCAAGGCACGAGCTGCACCATTCCCACGATAATCACCTGTTTTTACCCAGCAATACTTAATGCCTTCAATATTTTGCTCCTGAAAATCCCTTGTCACTTCAGGGTTGTTTTTTCGCAAATGAGAAAAATCTCCCGCCACAATCGTTACATTATGCCCCATCTTTACCCATTCACGAGCAAGATAATACGGACGAAATTCCATGCCCATATCCACAGAGCCAGCATAATGATTCACCAATAAAATATTCATACAACAATCACTTATCCATCAAAAACTCTAATATTTTATTGCCAGCATGGCCATCACCATATAGTTCATGCTTAAACTCCATAGCACCACCACGAAGCCTTATTTCTGCTGACAATATTTTCTCTTCATCCGCTCCTGCCAGACAGTTATAACCATGCTTTACCAACTCTACCCACTCAGTTTCATCTCGCAGAGTGATACATGGCTTCTGGAAGAAAAATGCTTCCTTCTGCACTCCACCACTATCTGTCAAAACAGCATCACAATGACTTTCCAGATACAACATATCAAAATATCCCACTGGCTCTATAGTTACAATATTTTTTAACTGAATATTATGAGCAACCAAGATTTTCCTGGTACGTGGATGCAACGGCAAGACTACCTTTTTATACAAAGATATCCTCTCTAATGCTCTCATAATAGCTGATATTCTTACTTCGCTATCTGTATTCTCTGCTCTATGAACTGTAGCCAAATAAAAGCTGCCTAATGTATCCACAAGATGACGTATACCATCTGAAGCTTTATTCTGCCCGCGATAGAATAAAGAGGCATCCAACATCACATCACCAATATTCACCATATTTACAGCAAAATTATCATAACCCTCCTGTCTGAGGTTATCCATAGCAGTGTCAGTAGGACAAAACAGATATGAAGATACTCTGTCTGTCAAAATTCTGTTAATCTCCTCTGGCATATTCATATTGAAAGAACGAAGTCCTGCCTCTACATGAGCTACAGGTATATGTAACTTGGCTGCTGCCAAAGCACCTGCCAAAGTACTATCCGTATCCCCATACACCAGCACTGCATTTGGATTTTCATCCAGCAAAACCTGCTCTATTTTCTCCAACATCCGCCCCGTATTAGCACCATGAGTCCCCCCACCAACATGAAGATTATAAGCAGGTCTTGGAATACTCATTTCCTCAAAGAACACATCAGACATATTGACATCATAATGCTGACCAGTATGAACTATAATCTCCTCAATCTGCGTCTTATGCACCTTATTCCATTCACCAATAGCCCGGGAAACCACTGCAGCCTTGATAAACTGCGGCCTAGCACCAACAATGGTTATTATCTTATACATAATGTCACCCTTTTCTAAAATTGTATATTATTGGCAAACATATCATTTAATTTATGGATATATTACCTAAAAAATGTTATAATTAATATATAGAATATATTTACTCCACGGCTTTAGAATAGAATTAAAGGAGGGACAGCATGACGAACAGAAAAATCCGCGATACTGTTTTCTGTCATTACATGAGTACTGAACAACACCTGCTTGAACTTGGCAATGCACTAAAAGGAACGCAATATACAGATCCTTCAAGCATTAGTATCAACACTCTTGATGGCAGCTTTTACAGTAACATAAAGAATGATATTTCATTCCTTATGGAAAATCTCATGGTTGTACTTATTGAACATCAAACCACCATAAATCCCAATATGCCACTACGGTTTTTGAGTTATGTAGATGAATTATTCCGTCGATACACCCAGCCACAGCAAAAGAAAATATATAGCAGTGAGTTGGTAAAACTGCCTACACCAAATTTTTATGTATTCTATGATGGGAATGATGATTCTTTTGACAGCCATACACTTCGCCTAAGCGATGCCTTTGAAATTCCTTCCAATAACTTAGAACTAACCGTAAGTGTGTATAATCTTGCCACTGGTAAAAGTAAGGCACTAAAGAACCTCTGCCAACCACTAAATGAATACAGCATATTTTCCAATAAATATAAAGATTTCCGTAAACAAAACCTGACCATTGACGAATCAGTTAGGGAAGCAACCCATTATTGTTTAGAAAATAATATTATGTATGACTACCTAAAAAACAACGAAAGTGAGGTAATATCTATGTTTGGCTTTGAATGGAACGAAAAAGAAGAACGTGAAGCCCTGCTCGAAGCTGGCGAAGCCCGCGGTGAAGCCCGCGGAATTACCATAGGCGAGGCTCGTGGTAGATTGTTGGCACTAAAGGATCTAGTCCTTGACGGAACAGTATCACTAAAAACCGCCTCTCAAAAGGCTGGCATGTCCATAGATTCTTTCAAAAAAGCTGTAATGCTATAGACATCTCATTGCCCTGCACTATGCAGGGCAATTTTTATTTTCTAGAAAGTAAACATTCAATCATACATTATTATAAGAATTATCTCCACAATCATTTTGAATTATATATTTTCGTATAATTCTAATAATTTCCTTGCTTCAATATTCCAATTATATTTTTCTTTCACAAATTTTCTCCCCTGCCTGCCCATATTTTGAGCAAGTTCTCTATTATTTACAAGCCTACAAATAGCCTCTCTAATCGCATCAACATCATTCCAAGGTACACATATCCCAGCACCAGTATCATTTACTAATTTACACCACGAAGGAAAGTCTGAACAGATAAAGGGCAGCCCAGCCGCCATATATTCATACATTTTTACTGGCTTGGACACCTTGTATCTCTCCAAAGGCTGCAATAACACCAATCCTGCTATTGAATCGCCATACATATCATTTATTCTTTTACGATTAACCTGTCCCATATATTTAACATTTTTACCTTGGGAAATTATCCCTTTTATATTTTCATCGCAAGGACCTGCCAATACCAACTCCACATCTTGCAAATCTTCTAGTGCCTCTACCATAACTTTTCCGCCACGAATTGCATCAAGGCCTCCAGCATAACAAACAGCTGCTGGTCGTTCTTCAAATGGTTTCGTTTGAAAAACTATATCATCTAAACGTGGATAATTATTGATAACAACAACTTTTTTTGCTCTTCCTTCAAATTTTTTGGCAATAGCTGGTGTTGCTGTAATTACTGCATCAAATTTTGCTACCGCATAGCTTTCGTATGCTTTATACAATTTTGACACTTCCCACCTAAGAGGAGCTGGTATCCAATATTTTGACATTATCTGAGCTGGTACATCTTCATGGCTATCAAAAATTACCTTCTTTCCAGCATTTTTTAGCTTTATACCATATGGTAATAACTCTGGATCGTGAAAATGATAAACATCACAGTCTAATTCCAATGCTTTTCTATATATTTTTTTTGTAAAATCCAAAAATCTTGCTTTTCTTCCCTCTGGCTTATTACCACAACCAACAATGTTAACTCCATTTATTTGGTGATCTGTACCTTCTGCAACTAAATATACCTCATTTCCCTCTTGAGCCAAAGAACAAGACTCTTTTAGAAAAATCCTAACATCATCACAGTTATGTGCAGATGTAAAATGACAAATCTTATACATAAAACCACCTTGATTATTTACATATTATACTATTATATATGTTTTGTGAGTACTTATGTTTTATCGCAATCAACTATATCACATAAAATATTATCCTTTTAAAATCTCATTATATGTTCTAACCATTTCACTCTCAATAAATTTATCATTATGCCAAAGAATAACAAAATTACCATTGTACCTCTGGCATATATTTTTTAATATTATTGAACGTTCAACAACCTGTTTTTTTATCAAACCCATTTCGTAGAAAGCTGTTACATCCATAATAATCAAGGGATATTCCCTTAAATGTAATTGCTGTCGTGTTATCAAATTGAAACATGAATAATCATAACAAACGCCACATCTGAACCCTATGTGATCCGCAAAACTTAATGTTGTATCATAAACTAATCCAGCATCTTCATATGCCTGCCAGGTGGTAGCTGCTTCCCAGCGCAAATAATGTTGTCTTCCTCCTATTCTGCATTTAATACCAGATCGATTAAGAACCTCATGCAATCTGTTTACATTATCCTTAATAAGTTCAGGATTATTATAACTTGCATAAGAAGGATGAATACCTATATTATGACCACGCGCTATAATATGCCTAATTAAACTAACAATATCTGGATGAGCAATATGATATAGACCATCATATTTAGACAAACCTGTGGGTGTCATAAAAAAGAATGTGCTCTTAACATTATATAATTCACTAATATCCATAATATAGTCAAAGGTATATTTCCACTCTCCCTTAAATCCATGTTTTAAAAGTTCCACACATATCTGACAACGCTTAAAGAAAGCAGACCAATCTTTGCGATAAAGAATATCTCCTGCAAACCTTTGTAGCTGTGGTCTATATCCAAAGCCCAATAACGCACTTGGCCTATCAACATCATGTGTAGGAATAAATTTATATTCTCGTTTTTTTCTTTTTAGCCCTGGCCAAAGTCTATTTATGCACCACCATAATAGCTCAACATACTCGTTTATAATCGGTCGTTCCAAAAAACCTTCTTGATAAGCGATGGAATCCTTTGCGGAAAATTGATCATAATCTCTTCTCTCTTTTTTGACATACTCCTCATATCTAGTTAACATAAAAAATGAACTACCTAAAATATCTATTCCAATACGTATTTCATTAGTACCAATAAATAAGTATTCTCCATTTGCCAAAGAATTTCCATATATGATAGGAATATGTGGCTCCACAAACAGATTACTCCACTCTGTATCTAAAACAGACCACACATTTAATGGCTGCTTTGGCAGACTTTCCCTAGTAAGATATAAATCTTTAGGTATTCTAAAAAAAGTATCATCAATTATTAGTCTATTTTCATCATGCTCTATGTAAATTCCATTACAATTTGAAGCATATGAAACCTCATACTCTAAGCCTAAAAAATCAGCTAGCACAACAGATAATATGTATTCCAATTCTGGCCTAAACTGGCAATCATCTTCGTAAATTACCTTCATAAAAGTACAACCTCATAAAACGAACTACATCAACAATCATTACTACTATATTTTTTTAAAACTTATATACTATTTGCTCGCATTTTTATAAATACCAGCAATCACCAAATCTTCTTTACAATCTATATCTATCGACCTTTCACCTGGCATTACATAACCATAGCAATTATCTCCATAATAGTTATAATCCCTATTCAATATTTTAGATGCATTAACAATATAAATAGCACCATTTTCCCTATAGTGTGCTTCAAGATCTTGACGACGAATCTGATTATATGGTGATGCGGCATATGTTTTCATAGAATTACTTTCTGACATAGTAAAGCACCATTGCACTGGATGTTCCACCTCTGTAACCGATACAACAGTATGAACATTATCCCTTGATAACATTTTAAAGGCATTTTTTATATCCTCAGCATTTCTCAATGGCGATGTTGGCTGCATAAGTGCAACATAGTCAAAGCTATTTCCCATAACTTTATACTTTGTTAAAACCTCCCGCACTACATCCCAGCTTCCAGCTGTATCACTAGATAATTCTTCAGTGCGCAAAAAAGGAACTTCCGCACCACATGATTTTGCAATATTTGCATATTTTTCTGAATCTGTAGATACCATAACTGTATCAAAACATCCTGATTCCAGAGCTGCTTTTATAGTGTAATACATCAAGGGATGTCCATTTAAATCTAATATATTTTTATCTGGCAAACCTTTTGACCCACTTCTTGCTGGAATAATTGCTATATTATTCATTTTACACACCTTATCTAAATTGAAAAATCTATATCATAAAAATGCTTTTCTCTAGTTTTATTTTTATCAGATAGAAACGCTAAAATTTTCTCCATAATCTGCTCTGATGTAGTTCCATCACCAAAAGGAGATTTCACATGCAATGACATCTTCTGGAAATCAGCTTCTACTCCTTTTCTCATAGCATTAACTATATCCTCGCAATGGGGAGCACAACAAATAACACTCTCAGCCATCATTCTTCCTTTTTGCCTATCACCAATATTTATAGTAGGTGTTCCTAAAGATGGTGCCTCTATAATACCACTAGATGAATTACCGATGACCAATTTGGCATATTTTACGGCTGTCAAATATCTAACTAACCCTAGAGAAGAAATAACTAACCAATTAGAATGTTTATCTTTCTCCTGATTCCAAATTTCATTAATCACCCTGCCTCCAGAATCTGCATTTGCTAAAGTAATAATATATGACATATCTTCAAAACTATTCATCGCCTTTATCAATTCATAGACCTGTTCTTCTGCTGTATTATCTTCCATTGTTACAGGATGAAATGTTACTACAGAATATTTACCATTTACAAATTTAACATCCAAATTTGTAGATAACTCTTGACGCGACATTAGTTTAGTTTTTAAACAGTTTTCCACCCCAAGCTCGCCTACATTAAATACAATATTGGGTTGTTCTCCCATTTGTATAATCCTTTTGGCAGAATCCATACATCCTGGAAAATGTAGTGAACTTATTTTTGTCAGACAATGCCTGATAACATTATCTACAGCTCCTTCTGTAATATCACCACCAGAAATATGAATTATTGGTATGCCTGCAAAAAATGCTGCTAATGCCACCGATAAAATTTCATATCTGTCACCTAACAATACAATCGCATCAGGTATATATTTACTAAACAATTCTGCTGCACATTGCATCTCTACACTAGCAGAAATAGTCATTCCCAATTTACTATCATCATCCAGTGGAATAAATAGTTTTTTATATATACTAAATCCATCTGCTATGATTTCATCCTGAGTATTTCCAAAATTTTCACTTAAATGACTACCTGTAACAACTAGCTTTAGATCTATTAACCCACTTTTATTTAGTCTAGACAACAATGGCTTTAACACACCATATTCAGCTCTTGTACCTGTCACTACACATATGTCGTACATATTATAATTCAATTCCTTCGTCAATTTTGTAATATTTGTTAGCTTTTGTCCCCACCACAAAATCCCATACCTTAGCAGGCAATCCAGCATCGTTGCGTTTCACGCAAATATCTGCTTCCGTTATCAAGTTGCCAAGCATTATCTCCCTACTGGCTACAATACGTTTTAAAACTACTTTAGATATTTCATCTTCTGTCTTAGTTGGTATCTTTTGACCATCTCCTATAGCAGATTCTATATGCCTTATACAGTCTACCATGCAGCTAAATTCGTCTGGTTCCATGCTAGCTTTATGATCCGGACCGTCCATATTCTTATCCAAGGTAAAATGTTTCTCTATAATAGTAGCTCCTCTAGCAACCGCAGCTATAGCCACTTCTATACCTTCTGTATGATCAGAATAACCTACATCTAAGCCAAAGGCTGTCTTTAATGTGTCCATTGCTTTCAGATTAACATCATTATAAGGACAGGGATAATTTGTCGTGCAATGCAATAATTTTATATTTTCTGCTCCACCCTCCCTAAGAGCCTGAATTGAAATTTCCACATCGCCTAACGTACTCATACCTGTACTGAGAATAACAGGCATTTTCTTTGTCCCCATATATCTTAAATACGGAATATTACCTATATCTCCAGAACCAATCTTTATAAAAGGAATTCCTAAATCCACTAAAAAATCAAGGCTATCCTGTTCATCTGCTGTCGAAGCAAATGTTATTCCTATTTCATCACAGTATTTTTTTATTTCTCTAAAATCGTCATAGGATAATTCCAATTTTTTCAGCATATCAAACTGTGATTGATTACTGCCTGTGTTTTCAGACTGATAATCAGCTTGTTTCACGTTTTGAGTAATAATTTTTTCAGTTATCCAGGTCTGAAATTTTACAATATCTGCTCCTGCATTTTTGGCTGCCAAACAAAGTTTTTTTGCTATAGCAACATCACCATTATGGTTTACTCCAGCTTCAGCTATTATACAAGTCCGCATCTACGCTACCTCCTGTACTGAATCATAAAGCCATTATTTCTATCAAAAGATTCCTCATTTTTTTCTCGCACATCTAACAAGAAATCATATGCTTCTTTATTAAATATTGTTCGTCCAACAACAAATGGTGCTCTACCATGCTTATTAAATTGCTTTTTAAAACCAAATAGGCTATCATCCGGAGACATTCCACCCCCTAAATGAAACAACTTTATGCCTCTGGCATGAGCCCAACAAGCCACTTCGTAAAGCAATAAATTACTAGGAGCATACTTTCTATAATTCACATGGGATCCCGATAAATGATAATGAGCAAATTTATAATTATAATATATTATGGCTCCACTAATAGGAATATCATTATACATTGCATAAAACACGCAAACATTGTCACTCATTTTCCTTAGTGAGTCAAAATATTCACTATTAAAAATATAGTATTCATCAGCCTTATTTTTTTGCATAGTCTCTATATACATAGGTATAAAATTTTGCAACTCATTAATATCCACTCTTACTATTGATACATCATTCTTTATAGCCTTGCGCACCATATTTCTATTTTTGCTGTCCATATTAGACATGATTTCATTCTTATCCACGCTAGTATCTATAAAAACCGTATCTCTAAGATATTTCGTCTCTATAAAATTGGGAAGCACCTCAAAATTTTTTAATAACGGATGAAAGCGTATAAATTGGCTAACAATATTATTTCTAATACAATATTCTTTCAATTCTACCTTGAATACATTCTGTGCCTCCTTGGAAAGAGGTCTATCTACTAAAGGTCCACCATATCCATATGGAGTTTCCCAATCGTAATAAAAACCATTGTCTAGCTTTCCTCTAAACAAGGTACTATTAGCAATATCCTTTTGCATAACAACATAACAAAATCTATCATTTTTATATTCAAAGTAGATAAGAAATACATCACCATCTCCATGAATTTTAAAAGAGAGAGCGTACTCATATAAATAATATATATCCCAGTTAGAAAAAGATTTTACTATTTTATTCCAAATATCTTTATCTGCAACACTATATACCCTTAACATTGCTACTCCTTTTTATATTTACGCATCTATACATTTCTAATAGTGCTTTCAGAAACAATATTCAACTTTTGTTCCATTCGTTTCATTTCTTCAAATTCCCCCATATCCAAAAAAGAATCTTCACTTATTGGATATGTACCAACCTTTCCACCACTTTGCATAACTTTTTCTACAAGGTGTGTCATATGAAACATGGTGTTATCTGGTATCAAATCTATGGTTTCAGGATTAATTACATACATACCAGTATTTATAAAATATGACAATTTAGGTTTTTCTTCCATAGATGCCAATTCCCCATTTTGACCACAATTAACCACCCCATAAGGAACCGTAATATTTTTCAAAGCCGAAACCATGGTAATTAAATTGTTTGATTCTCTATGAAATTTGTAAATATCTGCATAATCAGCTCTTATCAATGCATCACAATTTGTGACAAATAATGGCTTTGCAAATTTTTCCTCTATCAATTTAATGCTGCCGCCTGTGCCTAACGGCTTGTCCTCTTCGACAAATTTAACATCATAAGCAGGGTTTAAATCGCTAAAATAAGCTCTTAACATGCCTTTTTTATAATTAACTGTCATATAAAAAGCATTTATCCCATATTTTACATAGCAATCTATTATTCTCTCTACTATAGGGGTATCTCCAATGGGAATCAACGGCTTAGGAAGTATTTTGGTATACGGATAAAGTCTTGTACCTTTACCACCAGCCATTATAACTACCGGAACACCAGATAAAGATTTAGTCTCTTTGTATTTATTTTGAGAATCCTTCAATAAAATTATATCCACTATATGTTTTTTATTATCTACAATTGGAAGTGCTGTCACAGATTTTCTTATCATAATTTCTGTAGCAGATTTTTTATCTATATCACTAAGGAAAATTGGATTTTTGTTCATGGCGTTACTAATTAACGCGCTTAAATCTCCAAATCTTAATATCCAGCGCCTGATATCACCGTCTGTAACGCAGCCAATTAATTTGTCATATTCATCCACAATGAATATAACTCCTCCAGCTACAGCATCTATTCGGGCCATAGCATCAACTATTTTCAATGACTCTCTACCTATGAAGTTTGCAAGTCGCTCTCTATCCATGAGCAAATGCCTCCAAAACCTTTTTAACATTTTTCACTACATAATGTATTTCTTCTTCAGTAATTTGAGTGCTGGATGGAATATTCAATATTCGCTCTGCATAATATGGTGCCTTTTCCAGCCTGTATGTTACCTCATGGATATATGGCAGCTGCTCGTTAATAAGCCCCCATATAGCTCTGGTTTGAACTCCCTTTTCCTCTAGCTTCGTGATAATCTCCCTCATAGTGGCTTTTACCTTATCTCTATTTATCTCCAGGGAATAAAACCACATATTGGAGTCAATCTCACTGCGAAAACCTATCATATGGCCTAATTCAAAACCATCGAAAAGCTGGCAATATAATTTATAATTTTTTTGCTTGCGACGAATAAACTCTGGCAACTCCTCCAACTGCGCTACACCTAAAGCTGCCTGAAGATTTGTCATCCTGTAGTTATAACCTACTTCATTATGTATATAATAATGAACATCATCCTTGGCCTGGGTAGACAAATAACGTATATGGTCTACAACCTTGGTATCATTGGCAGTTATAGCACCGCCACCACCAGTAGTTATTATTTTGTTTCCATTAAAAGAATAACAACCAAAATCTCCAATAGTACCAGCATATTTACCAGCTAATGGACCATTTGTATATTTAGAACCTAGTGCTTCAGTTGCGTCTTCAATTACCTTTAGGTTATATCGATGAGCTATGCTCATAATTTTCCCCATATCTGCCATATTGCCAAATACATGAACAATTACAACAGCTTTTACTGGATTTCCCTTATATGTTAGTTGTGTTCCATCAAAGCTGCACTCCTGCTGGCAAAAATCCTGTAATTTTGTGGCATCCATACAGAAACTATCATCACAATCTATAAATACCGGCGTTGCAAACTGATACTTTACTGGATTAACAGCCGCTATAAAGGTCAAAGGTGGCACCAATACTACATCACCTGGCTTAACACCAGCCTCAACCATAGCCAAATGCAAGGCAGCGGTACCGCTTTGACAGGCCGCTACATTATCAGCATGCAAAAACTGTGCTAAAGATTTCTCCAGCTTATTAATATAGGCTCCACCAGTAGAAACCCATCCCTGTTCAATAGCATCATCTACATACTTTCGCTCATTGCCCTCAAAATTTGGAATTGATAACGGTACAAATCTGCCCATATCTCCGTCCTCCATTTACTACATTTTACTGTCTAAGGATTTGCCTGTTTCTATATGCTCAAAATTTGGCAAATACTCTGACATGATAGATACAACCTCATCCTTGGTCGTATCAGATTTTTCAAATGCTGCATTTAACTTCTTAAATAAAATTTCAATACGAGATATATCTGGTATCTCTTTATTAGTAACCACCCCTAGGGATTTCATTCTGGTGAGATCCACTGTCTCCTTATCCGTATAAAATTCTTCAAAAGCCTTCTCTCCAGAAGTATTAGAACCTGAATAATGTACTGGGTACAAATTACTTCCATGTTTCAGCTCTACAGCCTTATTAATGGCCTCCTCATCACTATCGCACAACAATACCTGATAGCCATGAGCTTCCAAGAAGGCAGTAGCAATTTTATCAAAAGTCATCATCTGAGCTTCTTCCAGCCTTGGAAAGAAAATTTCTCTATTTTCCCCTAGAATACAAGCCAGCATACAAATCTGACCGCTTTCTTCTGGTGAAACAAAATACCGCTTAACATCAGATGGAGCACTAAGTGGCTGCAGTTTCTGCAATCTTGCTATAAAACCAGCTGGCAAAGACCCATTAGAAAATGCCACATTGGCAAATCGCGCTGTTTTTACTGGAAATTTGTCAGAATATGCAAAAATCACATCTTCCATGATCCGCTTGCTAGCTCCCATAATATTAACTGGATTGGCAGCTTTATCTGTAGATACACAGAAATACTCTTCAGGAGGCAGTTCTGACAACAAGTCCAACAGTTTTTTTGCTTGCAAAACATTATTCTGCAACAATGCCTCTATAGAGTATATATCCTTCTCTGAACGCACATGCTTATGAGCTGAGAAATTGGCCACAATATCAAAACCGCCACGATTTCTAAACATCTTCTCAAATACTCCAGAAGCAAAATTCATAGGATATGGTATATAATCCTCTGGTACATACAAACCTTTAGTAGAGCGCAAATCCCGAGTAAGCTCCGCCAAACCATTTTCATTTGTATCAACCACCACAAGAGAAGCAGGACGAAATGGCAATATAGCCTTTATAAAAGACGAACCAATAGATCCCGCACCACCAATAACAAGTACAGACTTTCCCTTTATTCTTTTTAACAATTCGTCCTTGTTGTGCTCAATGTCCGCAATAAACATTGATTCTTCTCTTTTAGTAACATAAGTGTTAATAAATTTATCCAAGTTAAACATAGTACTTTGCCTCATATATATCATATAATAACAACTATTTAGAATATTTTGCCTTACAATTCTATAAAAATATACTCTTATCTAATACAGAAACAATTTATCTCTCACTTTGATGTTTCCATGTAATAGTTACTGTCTAATTACATAAACAAATACTGTTTTTCCCATACAGCCAAATTATAAAGTCTCCATCTTAATCGCAAGGAAAGCTTAGATAAATCTGGTATTTTCGTTGTTATATCTTGCAATATTGATGATTGATTGACCACTTTTTGCATAACTGGCAAGTACATTTCCAACCATTTTTTTTCGGGTGCTTCAAAACCAAACTTATTTTTTCTCCACGCAATTTCCTTTGGGATAACTTTTTCCGCTAACTTTCTTAAGCAAAACTTTGTCCATCCTTCATGTACTTTTGTTTCAAAAGGCAGTGCTATAGCATTCTGAACATATACATGATCTACATACGGGCACCGAGCTTCAATTGAAAATCTCATAGAGTTTCGATCTTCATATCTAAGCAAATGAGGCAATTGCTTTTTTGTAATTTCCTCATAATGCAACCCAATCATATCCATGCTTTGACACAAATAATCTTTAGATTGGGAAAAGAATTGTTTTTTATAATTATTTTTGACAAAATAAAATCTCTTGTTTAATATAAATTTCCTTATCGGCTTATAGCCAAAATATAGAATATATTTAGCTAGTGATACAGGTGACAGCTTTGAGTTTTGACAAATCTCCCTATAAGATTTTATTGTTTCCAGCAATTTTCCTTTTCTTATTAGGGAAAACAAGTAGCTTACATAGTATCTTTCATACCCCAGTAGAGTTTCATCTCCTCCTTGCCCATCAAACATGACCTTTATTCCACATTTACTAGCTTTTTCCATAACACAATATTGCATGAATACAGATGGTGAGCCTACCGGCTCTGCTTGTTGTCGTAACATATCTAAATGTTTGCACACGAAGTCATCATATGTAGGACATACCATCTTCCAATCCATACCCGAATAAACTGCAACTTGTTTTGCTATTTCACTCTCATCATTTTCTAATAGTTCTGACTTTGCGGTTACTGCAATTAGCTTTTGACCATTCGAATTTATTTTTCTTTGAATTATTCCAGCCAAAGAAGACGAATCCAATCCCCCTGACAAACACGATCCTATCAACACATCACTTCGCAAATGGATTGATATTGTCTCATCAAAAACATCCTCATAATTTCGGACATCCTTCATCTGCAATTCGGCCATCAAATCATAGTATCTATAATGTTCTATATTACCTGTAACCAAATTATATTCAATATTACATCCACCAGGCAGCTGATGAATATCTTGAAAAAAAGTATCTTTTCCATTGTCATCTATATCTGCTATCAAATATCGAAATATAACATCATAATTTGGACTTCTCTTTACACCAGCTTTAAAAAGCGATGGAATTTCTGATGCGAAACGTAATACATTATCTTCATAATGGTAATAAAATGGTTTTATGCCAAATCTATCTCTACTAAAAATAATTTTACTATTTTTTTTATCCAATATAGCTAAAGCCCACATGCCTCGCATGTGAGAAAATACCTTGTTTCCCCACTCTACATAACCATGCAATATAACCTCAGTATCAGTGCCTGTGATAAAATTATGTTTTTTTTCTATCAATTGTTTTCTAAGTTCTATATAATTAAAGATTTCGCCATTGAAAACAATAACATAATCCTTATATTCCATAGGCTGATGCCCTAATTGAGATGTATCTAAAACAGACAATCTTCTATGCCCTAAAAAAATATTTTCATTATGAAAAATGCCTTCATCATCAGGGCCACGATGAGCTATACTTTCAAGCATAGCTTTTATCAAATTATCTTCTACATTACAGCCGACTATGCCACAAATACCGCACATTTTTTCTCCTCACTCTAGGTCTATCTTTTCATGTTTAGATATATCCTCAATACTAGCATAACTAAAACTCACCTTAATGCCTTTTGAAGTGCTTCTAAATATTCATATCCCCATTGTTCATCAGGTTCTAGATAATTTCCTTCTCCCCATTCATTCCAGGCATCCAAGAGTAAATATTCACTATGGAACACTTCCTTAGCTCTTATTATTTGTTTTCTTAAATATTTCTCAAACAGCTTTGGTGTAACACCTTTCATAACTGTTCCGTTAAAGCCTTTACGCGGAGTATCATCATAATTAACAAATCCACCAGGATAATTTTGAATATTTCCATATGGTTTTACAGATAAGATTAAATTCCACATCTTATCATAAGACCAAACATCTTTATTCAATTTTTGTATCCCCAAGCTCGATGCTGCTTGCCTTTTTAATTTATTCTTTATTTTTGACAATACACCAGTCATCTTACTTCTAGAAGCTTTATGGAAACCATAATGAGCTATAGCCTCTACTTGAGGTATCTTATTATCATTAGGTTCATTAACTGAGACTATATGTATTCCATTAAATCCATTTTCTTTAGCCAGTTTATCCCATAATGAAAACATTTCTTTAGCACATGGGATTTTGCTGAGATTATAGATATAAAACATAGGCTTATTATTGACCTTAATATATCTATCATCCTGAAAAAATTCATTCAAATATCTAAAATGTTCTTCCCAATCAGCACTGTTTCCATAAGTTTGCTCCATAAGCATTCCATTATCGTCAGGCATTATTTTTTCATCTTTAGCAGACCATGTGGTTCCTGCTTTGGCAGCACTCCAAGTGCGACACCATGAATCATTAGCCCAAAAGAAGCAAAATCTTTGATTTATATCTTTCCACTTCAATAAGTTCTCGGCAGGTTTTTCCAATAATTTTTTCCCTTTGAAGTAATAGTGAAAATAACAAAAACCATATATTCCATATTGATTGGCCAGTTTCGTTTGCCATTCCACTGTATCTTTTTCTAGTAAATTATAATAATTATTATTCAATGGTACTTTAGGTTGAACCTGCCATTGAAATACTGGTTTAGCCTTTCTAACATTTGTCCACTCTGTAAACCCTTTCCCCCACCAACTATCATTCTCTGGAATTGAATGATATTGAGGCAAATACAAAGCTATTATCTTAACACTCATTATGCTTCCTTGTGTGATAGTCTCACACTTACCTTTCTTTGAAAATATTAATTATCATTTCCTTAAACATATTGAGGAATTTTTATATGAAACTAGCATATTTTCGTATGAACATATATATTTTTTTCTTAAACGTATTATTTGTATATTTTCTATAAACCTTAGAAAAGCAATTTTTATCCAAGTCTCGTAGAAACATTTCCCTATATTTTGATGATGCAACAGAACTGTTTAGTGCCGGGTTTCCTAATACGGCTTTGTTATAATCTTCTTCCTGTATCACCATATTGCATTTAATTTGCTCTAAATAATACTCACCAAATTCATTATTTACAATAACTAATGAAACTCCTTTATCCTCTTGATCGTTTCGGCCCCAAAAATCTGCTACTACTATATCTGCTCCGTATGCTAGCCCCTTAAAATTGCAGCAATTACAACTTGGTCTAACATAGAAATGATGTCCTATGTAGCCATTCATAAATGTATTATTTAATCCATAGTAAACTTTATATTTTCCATCGTTAAAATCTATTCGAGTACACAACGGAGATTTTTTCCAACCTTTATCCTTATACTTAAACCACACTTTTTTTACTTTATTTTTTTCTTTGCACTCTATATCTTTTAGCCACGACTTAAACGCCTTAGGTGAATTTACTCCCAAACAAATAAATGATATCATTAATAGATTTTTGTATTTTACTCCCAAATATGATCTTAAACCAGCAATTTGACATGGCGTACCACAAAATAAAACAAACTCACTTTGATCTAAAGCATATTTAACTTTTTTATAAATATCCTTGCTATCACTTTGTACATATTTTGACTGTCTCAGTAAAGATAACTTATCAATATCGTCAATTAGAATATGTTCTACACTATTTGCATTATCATATGCTGCACCAACAACTTTTCCTCCTTTTTTCAAAACATACTTTGCTAACTCTGAAAACACACCTCCCGATGTACTCGTATATCTAAGATCATCATCCTTGCTCCAAGCTGCATATACTTTTGTGATTGACTCTTTGATGACCTTCTTTCTACCTTGGCAAACCCTTATACAAATTCCACAATGAATACATATATCATAATTTATCTTAGGATAAATAAATCCATTATTATCACTTTGCATGATAATAGCATTTACTGGGCAAGCATTACTACAAACACAACATCCTGTACATTCTTTTTTTTCTAAATGCTCTATATTACTTAATTCCATGTACAACTTCCTCTTATAATACGCCCTGGATTTCCTCCAAAAACAACATTTGGTGGAACATCTTCTTTAACTATAGTTCCAGCTGCAATAATGGCATTATCTCCTATAGTCACTCCCTTTAAAATAATACATTTGCTACCAATCCACACATGATTACCAATATAAATTGGTTTACCAACATCTTTCTTACCATCAATATTATGTCCATTACAATCTATAATTAAAATATCATGAGATATTGCAACATCATCTCCTATAACAATTTTATTCTTACAACGTATCTTAGTATCCGAATTTACAAATCCACTACCTAAATATAACTTTCCTCCATCAAAAATCTGAATATCACATCCGTAGTAAAAGGAAAATGCTCCTTTTATATGCATTTCTGAACCATTTCCCATTCTTAATAATGTACTTCTTGCAAATCCTTTTTTGTACTCCGCTCCCAAATTAAGGTATTTTCCGATTGTTATTTGTGTGTTCTTTTGCCTTCCTATAAATGCTTTATTAATTTTTAATTTGCGAATTAATCTCAAATAAATATTTGTATTTTTTATAAAACTATTTCCTAATATTTCATCTATAGATGCAATTATTTTTTTTATTATCTTTTTCATATCTTATCCTATATAACCTATCTCAATTTTTTATTAGAATAATTTATTTGAAAATATTTCTAATTAGATAATCATTTGCTTTTTTTCTCTCTTTCTGTAATATATAACTCACATTTTCCATACATGTATTGATTATCCCTATACCATTGTCCCCCTTGTTAGCCCTTGTATTTATTCGTCTTTGCATTAAAAATTTTTCTAACAATGTATCTATTCGTGATGTCATATAATTCATATATCCTATATCCCTTCGATTTGAAACTACAAAAGGAGTGTTAAATAAAATTGAAAATACTGTACCATGAAAAGAATCTGTATACACCAATTTGGCATGATCCATCAACCACAACCATTCTTCTGGTGAAATCACATAATGATCAAATATTTTTTTATCTAGGATGTTTATTATTTTAAGATTATATTCTTTAGCTAACCTAGATATAAGTTCATCTGGCCTATCGCCTAGAAAATATGTTACTAAAAGTTTTTCTTTATCATTTATATACATGGGTTTTCTACTAATAGAACGCCATTCGCCTGCTGATACCAGCATAGTTGGATCTACCAATACTTCTGCTTCACGCCCAGTCATTTTTTTTATCAATTCGGCTCCAGCTTGTTCACGGACAGAAAGTGCCATCATGTGATTGATTCCATCTATAAATGATTCCCTATATTGATTAGGTATGTGAGGACAAGAAATACTAGCAGCATACGATATACTCTTGCTTTTAGGGGCAAATTTTATGAACATTTTTTCAAAATCTGCAAAATATGGATTCCATACTTGATCACTTCCTACAATAAAATAATCATAGCTGTCTGCAATATTTGAAAAATCTACATTATATTTTATAGACACATGCTTTTCTAAAAAACTTTTGATTAATGCGACCCGCGAAGCTTCCCAAGCATTATAGCCATGCAGCATCGTGCTAGTTATGCCTTTCCAATTAAGCAACAATTTAATAGCAAGCTTAAAACTACGATCATGCTCCATCCATGAATATTTATTAAGTAAATGTGAAAATATAGTTACTTCCGGCTGACACCAAATGCTATCTACCGTACCACCAAATTTATCTAGAATATGACACAAGGCATATCTCTGCAACACATTACCATAGTTAAAATACCCATCCAATGTTACAGTTGCTAATTTTAACCCCAAATTATATCACCAACATTTCTAATTGATTATTAATATTTCATCGCATATGATGAAATAATTCTTACGACATCATACGGCATACAAACAACGAGGAGCTTTATGAGTCCTTTTAATTTTTTATACTTCCATTCTATTCTAAAATGTGTGTATATATCAGAATAAACCCGTTTCTGCTCTTTAATAAAAATATCTTTCTCTTCTTGATAAAGTGCTAATTTTAATAATAATGTCAATCTAGACATAAAATACTTATGCGACATACATTCAATTAAATCATAATCATCATACCAAGGGTTCTTATAAAATATCTCATTTGCTTTATAACTGTCATATATATTCTTTATTGTCGGTGCATGAACTACACTATTAGATCTACAAAAATAGTGATACTTGTACATCGGAATATACATCACACTATTAGCTTTTTTTAATACCTCCCAAAAGGCTAAACCATCTTCTTGAAATGAAATATCATTATTGAATCGAACATCACTCCAAAGTTTGGACAAAAATAACTTGGCACATACTTCCCAAGCAAAATATGTTTCATCAAAAGGCTTCATATACATCTCTTTAAGACATTCTATATTAGATAGCTTTCTCTTTGGACTATAGCAGTGCATTACTTGTTCCTCACCTGATTCATAACTTTTTGTAAATCCAGCAATTAAAATATCACTATTGGACATATTAATCTCATTTAAAGATATTTCTACCCAATCCTCTTCAAGCCAATCATCGCCATCAACAAAAGTAACATAATCTCCAATGACCAAATCTAATCCGATATTTCTCGCATGACTCACCCCCTTATTAAGAGAATGCACTATTCTTATTCTACTGTCTTCTTTAGCTAATGCATCACATATTTCTCCACTACCATCAGTTGACCCATCATCAATCAATATTATTTCTATATTTGAATATGTTTGATGCATGAGAGAGCCTACACATTTTTCAACATAATTTCTAATATTGTATATAGGAACAATTATACTAACTAAACTCTCCATTTTTAGCTCACTTTCAAATATTAATATTGTATTTTTCCGCTGCTATTCTTCCTACTTGTTTAACGATAAAATCCGTAAATTGATAATTATTATCATCCTTGTAATTAGACAAAATATACTTTCTCTCGCAAGCGCTATAAGAGCTATTTTCATATCTCTTTATGTATTTTCTAAAATTATCTACTTCATCACATCTATCTATATTTAAAAGCATGCAGTGTAATTCTTTACTTACATTCTCGTAAAAACTTTTTAGTGTTTTTTGCTTATATAAATCATCACAATATATACATAAAAAATCCTTTTTTCCCATGATAATATTAGAAAAAACTGTACTAAAATGAATCACAACAAACTTAGCATTTTTTACAAGTATTGGTGTTTTTCCCTTGATTACTTTTCTCTTTCCAAATTCATTGCCCATATAATTTGATTTTGGGTGTGCCGCTACAATAACTTCTACATTAAATGTTTTTTCAATCTGTCTCTTATACACATCTGACGCTGCCGACGAGCGAT
>ERZ1026776.87-NODE-87-length-67754-cov-51.609507_pt1 | contig 67754 bp, 39 predicted proteins | sample MGYA00380125_ERZ1026776 | MGnify/ENA primary metagenome ERZ1026776 (study PRJEB33269, sample SAMEA4719761) | human gut metagenome | biome: human-associated habitat; feature: organic feature; material: feces | place: Cameroon | collected 2013-10 ...
GTGCTTTCAGTTGTTGACAACTTTAACAACAGTTTTTGCTATATCAACGTGTCTAACCCTATTTTAGGCGGTTATTGCGGCGGTGTCCCACCTCTTCCCATTCCGAACAGAGAAGTTAAACCCGTTTGCGCCGATGGTACTGCAATGCAATGCGGGAGAGTAGGTGGCTGCCTTCTTTTACTTGAGGTCTTCAGAGTCAAACGACTTTGGAGACCTTTTTTTGTGCCCTGACGCGAAGACATAATCTTTTTGTTTCATGAACTATTATGGACTTGCATAAGTCGTATTTATCTGATAACTTTGCTGTTGCTATACAGAGATGATTCTTAAAAGCCAGAAATCGCAATAAGATAATGCAGCAGCCAAGGATATAGAGTTATAAGAATACGATTTGATTTTTTTTTATAGTAGCGAGGGCTTCGGTCTTCGCTATTTTTCTGTTATTCTTTAGAGTGAACTATTATGAACTTGTTTTGTGTTTTTTTATTCTTTAACTTTGCATTGTTAATTATTAATATTGCAAACAATAAAAATCCTTATGAAAAATAAACCTTTTCTTGCAATAGCTTTTGCTATTCTCGTAGCATGTTCTTCTTGTGGTAATGACGACCCCAGTGTTCCTTCTACTCCATCCGAGCCGGACAAACCTAATGTGCAGATACCTATTAATATAGGCACAACGATAAGCCGTGCAACAGAGACGGCGTTTGAGAATGGTGACCAGATGGGTCTGTTCGTTGTCAACCGCAATGCTGACGGCAGCGCAGTGCCACTAAAGCCTTCCGGTAACTATGTGGACAACATGCTCTATACTTACGCAACGTCATGGAATCCAGCTTCGGCTCTATACTGGAAGGACGCTGAGACGCATGCCGACTTCTATATGTATTATCCATACACCTCGACCATCACAAGTGTTGACGCAATGCCCTTTAAGGTCAATGCAGACCAAAGCAGCGAGGCTGCTTTCAAGGCCTCTGACCTGATAGTAGGTTCTACACTCGATGTTGTTCCAACTGCTTCCCCCGTGAACATCATGGCAAAGCATATCATGAGCCAGGTAGCGATTGTGCTCAAGGCAGGAGCGGGATTTACAGAAAGCTCACTTGCTGCTTCAAATCCGTCGGTGAGGATCAACAATCTTGTCACTTCGTCAACGGTTAACCTCAGCACGTCGGAAGTAACAATGAACGGAACAGCAAGCAATGTCATACCTTACAAGGACGGCAATGTATATCGCGCCATTGTTATTCCGCAGACGGTGACAGACACCCAGCTTATAACCGTGACGATTGACGGATATGAATATAAGCTCTCCCAGAACATTACCTTCGTAAGCGGAAAGCGCCACACGCTTAACGTGACTGTCAAGAAGTTAAGCAACGGCGTGAATGTCACTATCGAAGGCTGGGAAGACGATGACGTTGATTATGGTGGCATAGCAAGCTGATCATGATATATAGTAATGTATAAATGAACTTTAAAAACCATTGCATTTAATATGAATTATAAGACACACAAAAACTCTTATATATTTACAGTTGTATTAGCTCTTTGCATGATGCTTGCCGCTTGTTCTGACTATTTGTATGACGAGAACGGCGGCAAACTTAACAGCGAAGACCGCATACAGTTGTCGGGCGATATCACACAGCTCTCGGTGACGCGTGTCAACGACAGCGGCTTCTGTGACGGCGATGTGATGGGTGTGTATGTTGTTGATTATGATGGCGGCACACCTGGCACATTAAAGCCCAGCGGTAATCGTGGTGACAATGTTCGCCACACGTATGAAGAGTCCAGCAACCATTGGAATTCTGCTTACGACCTTTTCTGGAAGGACAAGCATACACATATCGATGTGTATGGTTACTATCCCTTCGCCAATCCCGAGAGCATCGACGACTATCAGTTTGAGGTGCAGAAAGACCAAAGCAAGATTTCTGAGGACGGCGAAATGGGCGGCTATGAGGCGAGCGACTTCCTATGGGGCAAGGTGGGCGACGTAGCTCCCACCACCAATGTCATCCGTCTGCCGTTGTCTCACCGTATGTCCAATGCCCGTGTAACACTGATTCAGGGTTCGGGCTTCGCAGAAGGCGAGTGGGCGAATACGGAGAAGATTGTGCTTGCGCCGAACCTGGTGCGCAAGGCAAGCATCAACCTTGCCAACGGAGAGGTGAAGCCAGCTGGAAGCGTGGAGAGTACAGCCACAATTCCCTCGCGCGTAGGCGACGAATGGCGTACCATTGTAGTACCTCAGACCCTGAAGGCCAGCACCACATTGTTCAGTATCACCATTGGCGGCGTGCCTTACAAGTTTGCCAAGAACGAGGCTCTTACGTACGTTGCCGGAAAGATGATGAACTTCGGCATCAAGGTGGACAAGAAGGCTGCATCAGGTCAGTATAAGCTGACATTGGTGAGCGAGAGCATCACGCCGTGGGAGAACGACCTCGTGAGCCATGATGCCACAGCCAAGGAGTATGTGATTGTCAATTCCACTGCCGGACATCTGAAGGAAGCCATCGCTGCAGCCAACAAAGACCTTACCAAGCTGAAGCACCTCAAAGTGAAAGGCACCGTCAACGCCTACGACTTCCATATCATGCGCGACAGCATGTTCTCGCTCACGGCTCTTAACCTTAAAGAAGTGAGAATAAAAGCTGGCAATTGGAAATATAAAATTATGGGAGAAGACGACGAGATGCCTACCGCTTGCTTCGAGTATAAAAGACTCCTGACAAGCTTCGTCTTCCCCGATGTGTTAAAGAAAATCAGAGGTTCGGCATTCCATGAAAGCGGACTCACCGGATCTCTCAACATCCCGGAAGGCGTGACCGACATTGAAGTCGAAGCCTTCAATAATCTCACCACACTCAACGGTACGCTGTCGTTGCCGTCTTCACTCAAAAGAATAACCGGCGTAAACACCTTCCTGAATACACGTTTCGTTTGCGAACTGAAGTTGCCCGACGGCTTGGAAGAGATCGGTGAACAATGTTTTATGGGTTGTACAGGATTTTATGGCGAACTGAAACTGCCGAGTAAATTGAAGAAGCTTGGTACGAGTGCTTTCAGCGGTTGCAAGAACCTGACGGGAAATCTCGAAATACCCCAAACGCTTACCTATATTTCAGCTGGCGCTTTTAACGGATGCTGGTTTGGCGGTAATCTTCAACTGCATGACGGAATCGGATCAATTGGCGTCAATGCCTTTTCTAACAATGGTTTTAAGGGTGAGCTCATACTGCCTAAGGATTTGCGAACCATTCCGGATGAATGTTTCTATAACAATGACTTTTCCGGTGAGTTGAAACTTCCAAAGAATTTGGCAGTCATTGGCGCAAAAGCCTTTGCTTACAACTGGCGACTGATGGGTGTGTTGGAAATTCCCGATGGTGTGGTGAACATTGCTCCAGGAGCTTTTGCACATTGTAAAAGTCTTGAGGGTGTCATCTTGCCAAGTAGTCTTGAGAGCATAGGCAGTGAGGAAAGCTACAATGAAGATGGAGGAGCATTCCAGAACTGCTTTGGTTTAGGTTCGATTGTATGTAAAGGCACAATGCCTCCGTATGTGCAGAGCGGTGCCTTCGATGGTGTATCCAAGGACAACTTCACCCTTGAAGTGCCTGAGTCAGCCATCTCGCAGTATCAGGCAGCCGGCGGTTGGTGCGATTTCAAGCGCATCGCTGCCCATCACGAGCTGGTATGTCGTCCGTCCGTGGCATGCGCACTGAGCTCACAGCACAAGCAGAAACTGGTGATTAACGCTGAGGGCGAGTGGGAAGTGGCAAGCAAGCCAGACTGGTGTGAGGTGTCGCCTGCCAGCGGCAACAAGAAGACCGAGGTGACTCTGACCATCAAGGGTATGGCAAAGAACGCAAGCGATCGTGAAGGCAAGGTGGTGTTCCGACTGAAGAACAAGGACTATACCCACGAATGCAGCGTGTCGCAATATGGTTATAAATATGGCGAGGACGAATGGATAACCCTGCAAAAGGCAACAAAGGGACGCAACGGCGGCATCAACATCGTATTGCTCGGCGACGGATATAACGCCAAGGACATTGCCTGCGGCGACTACCTGAAGCACGTGAAGCAGGAGATGGAATACCTCTTCGGCATTGAGCCTTACAAGACTTATCGCAATTACTTCAATGTATATACAGCCATACCATTGTCTACGGAAAGCGGAGTAGGAACCGTAAACACTATCCGCTACAACAGATTCAGCACAACATTTACTGGTGGCGTGGGTCTGAAAGCAGACTGTGACGAGATATTCAGCTACGCTCTTGGCGCACCGACGGTAAATAAGGGCAACCTGAAAGAGACATTGATAATCATCGTGCCCAACTCCACCGACTACGGCGGCATCTGCCAGATGTGGCCTGACGGTTCTGCCATAGCGTTTTGTCCTTTGAGTACATACGACTATCCGCTCGACACGCGTGGCGTGGTGCAGCATGAGGCAGGCGGTCACGGATTCGGCAAGCTCGGCGACGAGTACATCTACCACAACGCCTTCATCGACGCTTGCGGCTGTTCGTGCTGCGGACACGTAATGGAATTTAACAATGCGAAGGCGCTGGGCTGGTATGACAATCTCTCGCTTACTGGCAAGATGCACAATGTAGGCTGGAGTCATCTTATCTTCGACGACCGCTACAGCGACATCGTTGACATCTATGAGGGCGGCTATATGCACAACCGTGGCGTGTTCCGCTCGGAGCAGAACTCCTGCATGAACAACGACATCCCCTACTATAGCACCATCAGCCGTGAGAGCATCGTGAAGCGCATCAAGAGTTATGCCGGCGAGATGTTCTCGTTCGAGGACTTTGTAAAGAACGACAAGCGTGACGCCGGAACCGTGACGCGCGGTGTGGATGCAGGCGACAAGCGCACAGCCCATACCTATCAGCATGCCCCCGTGATACATAAAGGCAGTCCGCTGCGGATGAAGAAAGTGAGAAGACACCGCTGAAAAGCCGTAGATGTGAAATCTCTTAAAAGGAAAAACGTATGAATAAACATATAATAAGAAATATAGGTTTAGTGTTAGCCATATTGGGACTGGCTGCTTGCGCTGACGAGACGGAAACTATTAAAAGGCAAGACGTCAAGTCTACGCCGATGACTTTCGTGGTTAACCATCCGGGTCAGACTCGTGCTACAGCCACGGCTTTCGAGCGTGACGACATGATAGGACTGTATGTAGCTGACGCAAAAGCTCCGTTGGAGATAGGTGGCAATCTGGTTAACAACGAGGCTCTCACCTTTGACGGCAACAAATGGGCACCTAACCATACCCTTTATTGGGACGAAGGATTGTTCAATGCCTACGCTTACTATCCATACATAAAAGGAATAAGCAGCATCACGGACCAGCCGTTCAGCGTCAGCACCGACCAGAGCACCGCCAGGACAGCCACCGCTCTCGGCGGTTATGAGGCGAGCGACCTCCTCTTTGCCACCAGCAAGAACATCAAGGCATCGGATTCGCCCGTAAGCCTGACCTTCAAGCATATCATGAGCAAGCTCAAGATACGCCTTATAAAGGGAGAAGATTTTGAGGGCGACATGCCCACCGACGCCAAGGTATATGTACACGGCACCGTGCCTACTGCCACCATCGACCTTCAGGCTGGTGTGGCTACACGCTATGTGAAGGGCACGCGCCAGACCATCATAGCACATCAGGACGGCGACACAAGCTTTTCGGCCATCATTGTGCCGCAGCGCATTGACAATCGTCAGCCGTTCATAGAGGTGGTGATGAAGGGAGTGAGCTATCTCTATGAGAGCAAGTTCCAGTTCAAGCCGGGCACAGAACATCTTGTAAATCTCGTCATTTCCGAAAACCCCGACCAAGTGAGTATAAATATTGGCAGCGAGATACAGAACTGGCAATAACACAATTTTAATGAAGAAAACTACCTGCATATTGTCAGTCATAGTGCTGGCACTTTCCCTTTGGGCAGTGGCTTTATGGCTTCTGCCCTTTGGCGGTTATGACGAAAACGTAAAGGAGACGCGTTACGGGGTGAACGAAGGCATGGAAGTGGTGGAGCAGACCGTGGCTGACGGTCAACGTCAGTATATAGTGGAGGACGCCCGCGGCAACATGCTCTTCCGCATTCCGCTGCGTGGATGTATGATAGACACGCGCTTCCGTAGCGGCAGACTCCGCTTCCGCGAGATGGCGACAGGACGAGAAGGATATGTAGACACAAACGGTATGGTTACATTCACGGCTGGAACAATGGGGCAAGCCAAGGCTGTAGTGCCCGAAGACAATCTGACGCAACAGAGTGTGGACATGCAAAGCCAGACCGCCGAACCTGCTTCTACGTCTGCCCAGCCACGTCGTGAAAGTCATGTCAAGGCGGTGAGGCTGAGCCAGACAGACATCCGCAAGATAGCACAAAGCAGTCCGTTCTACAACGAGGCGGCAAAGATAGTAAAAGGAAAACTCACGGAGACAGATGCTTCGCACCGCCGGCAGATACTCAACTACTGCGAACATCTGCGCACGGCATACACCACCAAGGACATCGACTTCCTCCGTCAGGTCTTCAGCGACGAGGCTCTGATCATTGTAGGCAATGTGGTGAAAGAGTCGGCTGCCACAGCTGGCGTAGGAGCTGACTCGCGCGTAAGCTACGCTCTGCACACCAAGCGCGACTATCTCTCGCGGCTTGCCAAGGTTTTCGGCATGAACAAGAGCGTGGACGTCAAGTTCTCCGACTTCCGCATAATGCGCCATCCCACGAAAGACGGCATCTACGGCGTGTCGCTCCGCCAGCGTTATAAGAGCGACCGTTATGCGGACGACGGCTGGCTTTTCCTGCTATGGGACTTCCGCAATGCCTCCATGCCGCTCATCCATGTGCGTACATGGCAACCTTCTGCCACGGTCAGTGGTGCCGAAGGAGTGATAGACATCTCCGACTTTAATCTTGAATAGACCGTCACTTCCGACTTTAATCTTGAATAGACAAAACATTGTATTATGCTAAACAATAGTTCACGGGCAATAAAGTTGAGCTTTACGCTACGTAAAGTGGCGCTTCTTGTGGTGTATACAGCCGCTTTATGGTGTCTGTCGTTGCACGATGCCAAGGCAGCCGTTCCTACGGACAGCACATTCTCTGTGGAGAGTTTCCGTCAGTTGCCCACAGACGTGAGCGCCTTCATCGATGCCGTCCGCGACCTTAACGACGAGGCTTGTGCCCTTCTGAAGGTTGTGGCTCCTGCCGACTTCGCCTTCTCTTCGCCGTTGGGCATCGTGGAACGTCGCGACAAGGTGGGCGAGATATGGCTTTTCCTTCCCAAGGGCAGCAAGAGCATAACGCTGAAACATCCCCAATGGGGAGTGCTGCGCGACTTTCAGTTCGGCACAAAGCTGGAGAGCCGCATGACCTACGAGATGCGTCTTCGCCTGCCGCAGACGGCGGTGGTGGAGAAGCACGACACCATCGTATATACCCAGACCATCGTCGACACCGTAACCGTGGCGCCGCTCCGACGCGTGGTGCCGCTACATGCCTACACGTTGCTTACAGCCTCCATGCATACCGACGGGCCTTCGTGGGGCGTTATGGCAGCCATGTTGAGCCGTCATGGTGGTTATGTGCATGCCAGCACCAATCTTCGTTCCGCCCAAAAGACCATAGGAACATGCAACCGCGAGGGCTATCGCAACGGAGCTGTAGCCGTTAAGCCGTATTATACCGGCAAGACGCAGACATCCGAATACGCCATTACTGCGGGCCTGATACACCGCATAAACGACAACCTTAACATCTTTGAGGGAGCTGGTTATGCCAGCCTGACCACAGCATGGCAGCTTGCAGAAAGCGAAGGAGGCGGATGGCTTCGCAACGACGGACTCACCCACAAGGGAGTGGCGGCAGAGATAGGCGTCATCTTTACAACGGGACGACTGAGCCTGAGCGCCTCTACGCTTACCATCGGCGGCAGCCATTGGCAGGGATGCGTGGGCATTGGCATACGTATAGGCAAAAACCGCGTGACCACAAAGCCCGTCAAGCTTTGACCGACCGTATAAATATATATGTGAATCAGACTCTCTATATATATGAATCATAGCTTAAATCTTAATATGTTCCATCGTTTATATTTCGCATTCATGGCCGTCCTGACGCTTATGTGTTCGTGCAGTAGTGACAGACCGGACAGCCTTGAGCCGCATTTGCAGACGCTGCAAGCAACCGACATAACCCGTACGGAAGCCACCATTTCCGGTGTCTGCCAGACTGATAAGGGTACGCAGATGCCGCAGCTGTGGTTTCGTTACGGTGCCGATGAGAGTATGTCTGAGCGTTCGGACGTGCTTGACAACGTGGACGGAAGTGTGAGCATGCGCTTACGCAACCTCACGGCTGGCACCACATATTACTATATGCTGCAAGGCGGCAACGGCACGGCTGTGCTGTCCGGCGAGCCTCTCAGTTTCACGACCCTCCCAAACCTGCAGCCAACAATGGGGGAGGTGAAGGTGTTGAGCAGCAGTCCTATGAGTGTGATTGTGGGCTACAGCATTGCCGACGACGGTGGCGACGATATAACCGAAAGCGGTTGTCGAGTGGCGCGGCAGGACGGAGCCGACATGGACGGCGGCAGCGAAAAGCAAATCACCATAATGCAGACAGGCTCTGTTGGCGCTGATGGATTCTTCCGTCTGCGCATAGGCAATCTGCAGCCAAACACTACATACGTCATCACGCCGTTCGCAAGAAACAGGAACGGTGAGGCGGTGGGCGAACCGCTATCCTACACCACGTCTTCGGCAGTAACTCTTGATAAGCCGGGCATGCTGTCCGTTGTCATTGGCGACGACATATATAAATACACCACCATCACGATAGCCGGACCTCTTAACGGCGACGACCTGCGCACTCTGCGTCACATGGCAGGACTCGGCATCGACGGCAGCGCCACAGACGGACGCCTCGCCGACATCGACATTTCCGGAGCCCGCATCGTTGCCGGAGGCGGCACGTATGACGCGTCGCGCTATTCCGAGGACAATGTCGTAGGAGTGGGGCTGTTTGCCTCATGCGTAAATCTGAAGAACATCAACCTGCCCATGGACGTCGTTAGGATAGAAAAGGATGCTTTCCTTAATTGTTCCTCGTTGCGCAGCATCGTCATACCTGCCTCAGTCAATGACATTGTGCCGTCTGCAGGCTGTACGTCGCTCGAGAACATAAGCGTCTCGGAAGCCAACACAGCCTTTGCAAGCCGTGACGGAGTGCTTATGAGTCGTGACGGCAAGAGCATATTGTGGTTCCCGATGGGCAAGCGTGGCGAATACTCGTTGCCTGCCACAGTAACGGCAATAGGAGCGTATGCTTTTCGCGACTGTAGTATAGAGAAGTTCGTCTTCCCTGCAGGACTTGCAAAGATAGGCGAGTGTGCCTTCTATAACAGTAAAGTGAAGGAGGTGGTGCTTCCTTCCACGCTGAAACTGTTGCCCATGGGCGTGTTCCAGAAATGCGCCAGCCTGAAGACTGTGCGCTTAGGCGACGACGTGGAGCTGCTGTCAGACCGCGTGTTTGACGGTTGTCCGCTTGCCGATCTCTACATCAGCGCCCCTACGCCGCCAGTATGCAGCCCCAATACGTTTACCACAACAGGCACCGACTTTACCAAGACCTGCCGTCTGCATGTGCCGATGGGCAAGAAGAGATTTTATCGTGCCAATTCTAAATGGAATGTTTTTGATAATATCGTAGAAGAATGAAATCACCGGAAATAGAAGAACTCAAGCGTCTCGTCAAGGAGAAATACGAGGACACACTTGCCACGTCCACCGACTTCGAGGTGTTCTCGCTTATGCTTAAGAATAAATACAGCGCTGCTGTGTCGGCATCTACGTTGAAGCGTCTGTACGACTATGTCGGCGACGAGCACAAGCCACGCATGGCCACTCTGAATGCGCTGTCGCGTTATATCGGTCATCCTGACTTCAGCAGGTTCGTGGCATGGCTGAAGACCAGTCCTTGTTACAACTCGTCGTTCTTCAATGCTGACCAGCTCATGAGCAGCGACCTTCGTTGCGGCGACGAGGTGGAGATAGGGTGGAGACCCAACCGCATGGTACGTCTGGAATACTTAGGAAACAGCCGCTATACGGTCATTGAGTCGCGCAACAGCAAGATGTTATTTGGCGACGTCTTTGTCACGGGATGTTTCATCGCCGAGCAACCGCTTTACCTGCCGTTCCTCGAGCGTGACGGCGAGCGTACGCCTCCGTTCGTAGCCGGACGCAACGGCGGACTCTCTATAGTCAGAATATTAAAGACATGCGACAATGAATGATAAGGATAAACAACCTACATCGGGATTCGTGTCTGACATAGGCGACGAGAGCGACTTCAATTCTACGCGTCATAACGGAGGATTCACGAATATAAGCGAGGCTTACGTATCTAAATCAGGCTTCACGCGCATGTTTTCTGCCGTTCGTTACGGCAAGCGCTATATGCTGAAATGCCTGAAGCCCGACTTCGCCTACACCCCGATATATCGCCAGGCACTCATGAAGGAGTTCGAGATAGGGCTGCAGCTCGACCATCCCAACATCTGCCGCACCATAAGCATGGAGCCGGTGGGCGAACTGGGCGACTGCATAGTGATGGAGTATGTGGACGGCGAGACGCTTGAAGCGGCTGTCAAAGGAGGCAATATGACGGAGGATAAGGTGCGCAAGATAGCCTCCCAACTGCTCGACGCCATGGAATATATGCACGCCAAGCAGACCGTACACCGCGACATCAAACCTTCAAACATCATGCTCACCCATCGTGGCGGCGACGTGAAGCTCATTGACTTCGGACTCTCCGACAGCGAGATGTTCTGTGTGCTGAAGATTCCGGCTGGCACAATCGGCTATATGGCGCCCGAACAACTGCAGCCAGGAGCAAAGAGCGACCCCTGCGCCGACATCTATTCGTTCGGAAAGGTGCTGGAATATATGGCTGAGGCTGCCCATTGCAAGAGTCTCGCAAGGGTGGGGCAGAAGTGTGCTGCGGACGAATGCGACCGTCGTCCTGCCGACATAGCACAGGTAAGACGACTGATGACAGGCAAGGGCGGGTCGTTAGCCGTTGTGAATGCTGTTCTCGTGGTATTGGCATTGGTGCTGCTCGTCGTTATCGGCGTGATGATGAACTCACGCCAGACCGCCCCGACAGGCACGCCGCCCACCGACTCAGCTTCCGTTGGAGCAACCAATAAGGTGGTGGATAGCAGTCTTTGGTGAGGTGTGAAAGTAATTCCTTCTTCGAAATAATAATAATCTGCGGATTGTTGCGTTATACATTTATATGCAATGGACTGACCAAATACGTAGAGTCAAGATTCTTCTTGTGTTTGCTGCGGTGATAATAGCCGTGGCATCACTTGTCGTGTCACATATCCTCATACGCGACCTCGCTACGGAGGAGCATAACAAGATGGAGGTGTGGGCGGAGGCTATGCGTACGCTTAACCGCGCCGACGAGAACACCGACATCAATCTGGTGCTGAAAGTCATCAACGGCAACAACACCATTCCTGTAATCGTGCTCGACTCGAAAGGTGACGTACAGGCTTACCGAAATCTTATCATCAAGGACTGCGCCAACGAAGCCGACACGATGCGCTTCGTGACCGACATGGGACACCATCTACTTCTCGAGAAACGCAACATACGCATAGCCATCGACGACAATCCTGAGAACGGCGTGGCTAACGCTGACTACATAAACGTGTGCTACGACGACTCCGTGATGCTGCGCCGACTGGCTTCTTATCCTTACATACAGTTGGGTGTGGTGATGATTTTCGTGGTGATAGCCATATTCGCCCTCCTTACTTCCAAACGCGCCGAGCAGAACAAGGTGTGGGTGGGACTGTCAAAGGAGACGGCGCACCAGCTGGGCACTCCCATTTCCAGCCTTATGGCATGGGTGGAAATACTCAAGGAAACCTATCCCGACGACGACCTCATACCCGAAATGAACAAGGACGTGAAGCGACTGCAGCTCATTGCGGACCGCTTCTCGAAGATAGGCTCCCTGCCCGAACCTGTGGAGACCGACCTAAAGGAGGCGCTCGAACATGTCATCGACTATATGGACCGACGCACTTCCAATAAGGTGAAGATGATTCGCGACTTCCCCGACGATGACATTCAGGTGAAGATAAACGCTTCGCTCTTCGAGTGGGTGATAGAAAACCTGTCGAAGAACGCCGTGGACGCAATGGGCGGCGAAGGCACCATCACGCTGAAGGTGTTTGAGGAGAACAGGAAAGCCGTCGTGGAAGTGACCGATACGGGCAAGGGCATCCGCAGCAAGGACATCCGAAACGTCTTCCGACCCGGCTTCACCACCAAGAAAAGAGGCTGGGGACTGGGCCTCTCGCTCGCCAAGCGCATCGTGGAGGAATATCACAAAGGACGCATCTTCGTTAAGTGGTCAGAAGTGGGTGTGGGCACCACATTCCGCATAGAACTAAAGAAATAACCCGTATAAACCCAAAAACTTTTGAAAGAATATATGGTTTGTCGGAAAATATTCGTAACTTTGCACACCAAATGTGTAGTTCAGAACAACTTAAGATAAATCTGAAGGATTTGGACGAGGGCCGTACAGCCCTTCAGTTCCACCTTGACGACGCTTGGTTCGGCTCCTTGGAAGAGGACGAAATCAAGCGCGGAGAAGTGTGTGTGTCTGTAGACATACGCCGTACAGAAAGCTATTTTGAGCTCGACATCCATACCGAGGGCTCCGTCGTTATTCCGTGCGACCTCTGCCTCGACGATATGGACCAGCCCATCGAGACGGACGACCGCCTCGTGGTGAAGTTTGGAGAAGAATATTCCGAGGACGACGACCTCGTGACGGTGGAAGAGGGTGATGGCACGCTCGACCTCTCATGGTTCGTCTACGAATTTATAGCGCTCAACGTTCCCATTAAGCACGTTCATGCACCTGGAAAATGCAACGCGGCGATGATTAAGGCTCTGGAAGAGCACTCAGCTACCCGAAGTAGTGATGAGGACGAAGAGACAGCGGTAGATCCGCGATGGAATGAACTTGAAAAATTAAAAACAATAATTAAAGATTAAAGAAAAATGGCACATCCTAAAAGAAGACAGTCAAAGACTCGTACCCTCAAAAGAAGAACTCATGATAAGGCAGTAGCTCCTACATTGGCAGTATGCCCTAACTGTGGCGCTTACTACGTATACCACACAGTATGTCCTACTTGTGGCTACTATCGTGGCAAGGTGGCTATCGTAAAGGAAGTTGCTGAATAATTAATTTTACCACGATGGGTAAGATAAACGCAGTAATCACCGGTGTTGGCGGATACGTGCCTGACTATGTCCTCACCAATGAGGAGCTGTCGCGCATGGTGGACACCAGCGACGAGTGGATTATGACTCGTGTCGGCATCAAGGAACGTCACATCCTCACAGAAGAGGGTCTTGGTACGAGCTACATGGCGCGTAAGGCTGCCAAGGAGCTTATCAAGAAGACAGGTGTTGATCCCGACACTATCGACGCGCTCATCGTCACCACTACAACTCCTGACTATAAGTTCCCCTCTACAGCGTCCATCGTTCTGGGTAAATTAGGACTGAAGAACGCTTTCGCTTTCGACCTTGAGGCTGCATGCTGCGGATTCATCTATACGCTCGACGTTGCTGCTTCAATGATTCAGAGTGGTCGCTTCAAGAAGATCATCGTCATCGGTGCCGACAAGATGTCGTCACTCGTCGATTATCAGGACCGCTCCACTTGCGTGCTCTTCGGCGACGGTGCCGGAGCAGTGCTCTTGGAGGCAACAGAAGAGGAGAATGTCGGCGTTGTCAATTCGTACATGCGTACGGACGGCAAGGGTCTGCCCTTCCTTCACATGAAGGCAGGTGGCTCTGTTTGTCCTCCGTCGAAGTTTACGGTAGACCACCGTCTGCACTACCTCCATCAGGAGGGACGCACCGTGTTCCGTTATGCCGTGACCAACATGGGCGACGACGTTACAGAGGTGATGAAGATGAACAACCTTACTGTTGATGATGTCAACTGGGTGATTCCTCACGAGGCTAACCTCCGCATCATCGAGGCAGTGACCAAGCGTGTCGGTTTGCCTATGGATAAGGTGGTGGTGAACATCGAACGCTATGGCAATACAAGTGCCGCCACAATTCCTTTGGCATTGTGGGACCACGAGAAGAACCTGAAGAAGGGCGACAACGTCATCTTCACAGCCTTCGGTGCAGGCTTCGTTCACGGAGCTTCGTTCTATAAGTGGGCGTACGACGGCGCAGCCGTAAAGTAATCAGAAATCTATACAAGACACCTTTATAAAAAGAGGGTGTGTCAGAACGGACAACCGTTTTGATGTGACCCCGAAAAGTTGGACATTAAATTAAATATTAATGATTCAACTCACTATAGTAGTGAGCTCGGTATTGTACCGGGCTCATTCCTTTTAACCTCAATTTTATTCTTTTATTGTTATACCAATCTATATATTGTCTCAATGCCCTTTCAAACTCCCTGATGCTTTCAAACTTGTTGGCATATAAGAGTTCGTTCTTCATCAGACCAAAGAAATTCTCCATCATTGCATTATCCAAACAGTTGCCTTTGCGTGACATGCTTTGTGTGATGTCATGGTCCCTAAGCATCTTTTGGTACGTGCCATGCTGGTAATGCCAGCCCTGATCCGAGTGCATTATGAGGCCATCTAGTTGTGGGCACTTCTTAAAGGCCTTCTTGAGCATAGATATGACCATCTGCAAGTTTGGACTGGTAGAAATAGTGTAAGATATAATTCCGCCATCAAACATATCCAATATGGGTGACAAATACAGTTTTCTGTCATTTATGCATACTTGTGTAACATCTGTAGCCCATTTCTGATTAGGTCTGTCTGCGCAAAAATTACGCTCCAGCACATTAGGGGCAATCCTGCCTATCTCACCCTTATAGGAGTGATAGTGCCGTTTCTTGGCCTTTGCCTTAAGTCCCATCTGATTCATCAGCCTCTGTACCGTCTTGTGATTAATAACTATATCTTCGTTTCGCAGTTCCATACAGATTCGCCTGTACCCGTAGCGTCCATGATTCTTGTCATATATCTGTTTTATATGACTCCTGATACTATCATATCCATCCCTGTCTTCCATATGCGATATATGGTAATAGAATACGGAACGGGCCATCTTCATCCAATGCAGCATATACTGCAGGGGATATCCCTCTTGCCTTAGTTCCTCGACGGCCCGTGCCCAATCTCGCGTAGTCGGGCATTCCTTTCCTCTACTAAGGCTCTCACTTTTTTTAGCAGGGCATTCTCTGTCTTGAGCTCCTGTACTTCCTTGCGAAGCCTTTCAAGCTCTGTGAGCGGTTTGTTGTTCTTTTTGGGTCTTCCCATACCTGGTGGTCGCCCTCGCCTTTTAGTGCTGTTCAAAGTTGCCAGGCCGCCCGTTCTGTATTGCTGTAACCATACTGATATTCGTTGGGGACTGGCTCCATATTTGAGCGAGGCTGCGTGTAAAGTTAAGTAATTTTCTTCAATATCAAGCACGATTTCTCTTTTTAATGCAAAATCTGCCTTGATATTCTTTCTCTTAAATAAACCTGAACGCCCTTCTGACTGATAGCGATCCCATAAGACATGAAGGCGGTCTTCATTTATGCCATACTTCATGTGAATAGCGTGAATGGATATTCCTGCTTCAATCATTTGCATGTAATTCAGACATTCCGCATAACCATGCTTCTTTCTCTTTTGCATAATAAACCCCGAAAGTTTTTTGTCTAACTTTCGGGGTTCACTTCATTTTGGCACACCCTCTTTGCTGTTTATAATCTTCTTCCTGCCTCGTCCACAAGTTCCTTTATCTGGTCGTTGAAGTCGCGCTCGGCGAGGAGAGCCTCTATGGTCAGGTGCATGCGATAGCGCCAGTAGTGCTTAGGGTTGGCGGGAATGTTGATGCGCTCGGCGTTGGCGTCCTTCAGTCTGATGCTTTCGTCGATGGCGAGCCAGTCCTGCAGCGAGAGGATGCACAGCATGGAGGGAGACGTGAGCTGGCGTGAGATGATGTCGCGGGCGAGCCATCCAGGGAGCGGGTGAGGAGCTGCTCCGGCATGATAGAGCATGGAGTTGTAGAAGTCCTGCGTGCGTTCCTCGTCCTCGTCCCACCACTGGCGCAGCGTAGGCATGTCGTGTGTGGAGACTGTGCATACGGAACGGTAAGGATTGCGCGAGAGCTGGCCGAAGCGTACGTTCGGGGCCTTCGGCATCTGCTGTAGCTCAAGGCTAAGGATGCGAAGCTCCTGCATCACCCAGGGCACGCAGTCGGGCACCATTCCGAGGTCCTCGCCGCAGACCAGCATACGCGTTGCCTGCACCAGACGCGGCAGCTTCTTCATTGCCTCTGTATACCAGAAGTCGTTGTTGCGGCGATAATAGTAGTCGTTATACAGACGGTTGAAAGCGTCCTTGTCTTTATCCCACAGTGCCTCGTAGCGGCAGGTGGTCTGCGCTGTGATGCGCGGATGGAAGAGCTTTGGGTTCTGACGGTCGCGGATGAAGAGCACGTCCTGCACGAGCTTATACAGTCCTTCTCGCAGAAGAATGTCCTTCTCCGATGTCTTCTCCTTGAACACAGCCTCAATCTTACGCTCCGTATCATATTCAGGCTTAAGCTTGTAGAGGTCGTCACGGTCAGCTTCGAGGTAAGTATTGACAACCTCTTCAGCCAATTCTCCGAACACACGGTCCACCACCCAACGGGCTATGAACGGGCGTGTGAACGCTTCCTCCTGGAAGTGCAGTCCGTAACTCTCAATCTCTTCGCACGTCATGCCGAGAACCGGCTGGAACTGTCCGAGCAGACCATGCACGCATTCGGTTGGTATTGCCCAGATGCGGAAGAAGCCGAGAATGTGGTCGATGCGGTAAGCGTCGAAATACTTCTGCATGTTCTGGAATCGTCTTTCCCACCATTTACATCCGTCGCTGATCATCCGCTCCCAGTTGTACGTTGGGAATCCCCAGTTCTGGCCATTGGCAGAGAAAGCGTCTGGCGGAGCGCCCGCCTGCGAGTCGAGGTGGAAATATTCTGGTTCGTGCCACACATCGCAGCCATTGCGGTTGACGCCGATGGGGATGTCGCCCTTCAGAATCACGCCGCGAGCCTTGGCATACTCGTGAGCCGAGCGCATCTGACGGTCGAGGATGTACTGCACGAAATAGAAGAACGCCACGTCCTTGTATGCCTTCGAGCTTGGGTCTGACAAAGGCTTTCGGTCAGCCTCGTCCCACTGGTTGTGGTCGAGCCATGTATTGAAGAGGCACGAGCCGTACTTGTCGCGCAGATAGCAGAACTGTGCGTAAGGCAACAGCCAGTGCTGGCTCTCCTCGAAGAACTCCTTGAAGTCGTCCGAAGCAAGCATTGCCTTTCCCTCCTGCTGGAAGAGAAGGTGCAGATAGCGTAGCTTGGCGTTGTTGACACGCTCATAATCAATCTGCGGCAGAGCGTTCAGCTCCTCGCGTAACATGTCGAAGCGGTCAGCCTCCACCTTGTCCTTGAGCTGCGGCAGCTGACGCAAGTCGGCATACTGCGGGTGCAGGGCATAGATGCTGATGCAGGAATAAGGATAAGAGTCGGTCCAGGTGTGTGTGGACGTGCTGTCGTTGATGGGAAGAACCTGCAGCACGCGCTGATGAGTCTTAGCCACCCAGTCAATCATAAGCTTCAGGTCGCCGAAGTCGCCCACGCCGTAGCTGCCTTCCGAACGCAGCGAGAATACGGGGATGAGCGTGCCCGCCACCTTCTCGTCGCAAAGCGCGAAGAACGCCTGGTCGAGCACAGCCACGTGAGCTTCGCCCTCGTTCATAGTTGGAATGTCAAGCATGCGGTTTTCACAAGTCTCCCAAAGTTCGTCGCCCTTGTCGTCGAACGCCACGAACTTGAACTCCATCTTCCTATCCTCAGCCTCTACCTCGTTCACGCAGTTTGCCTTCTTGTTGCGCTGCAAGGTTCTGTAGTAGGGAGTGCGCTTCAAGGCTTCTATACGCTTGGCGTGCTGCAAAGCCACATAGCGGTCAACGTCGATGTCCACCATCCATTCGTTATGGTTCTGCTCGGTCATAGGAATCGCCTTGGTAAGGTCCCAGTTGCCGAGGAAATCGCCTGCGCCCAATAAGGTCAGACGGCTTCCGATGCGGAGCTGCGGAGCACGCACCACCAATCTGAAGATGCGTGGCAGGTCAGTGGGCGTCACCTTTCCCTCAGCGCGTCGGTTGACGCAGTCGGTGAATGCCGAGCTGTAGAGATAAGTGTCGCAGGGGATATCGTGCCATCGGTCATGCACGACGTATCGTTTGGCGGCAGTGGCATTAAGATATAGCAGATGCTTCATCATCTTCCATTCTGTTCGCTTGATGCCGCGATAGTTTCTCACACTATAGTAGTAGCTTACCTTTGTGGTGTCTTCCGGTACGTCGATGTCGCATGACCAGTTGAGTCCGTCACGTGTAAACATCAGCACGCTGTCCGCAGACTCGTCCTGACCCTCAACATTCAGAAGCAGTTCCTCTCCAAAGGCAGTCTTGTATTGGATGTCGAAATAGATTTTCATGTTAGTTTAGTTAGTTCTAAATGCAAAATTAAGAAAATAATCATATAAACCTATAAAGGTTGATGCTATTTTTTAAAAAGTTAGGCTTAATCCTATATAATTATGTAAAAGTTGGTTTAAAGCGACCATAAGGCAAAAAAAATACGTAACTTTGCATAACATTATATACCTTACCACATTATAAATAAACAACCACTTATATTACTAACAATCATAAAATCAACCCAGCTATGAAGAAATTGTCATTTCTTTTCTTTCTTCTCGTAGCAAGCATAACGGCGTTTGCCGCTAATGTGACTGCGGGCAAGAAGGCTGCTCCGTTGCGTGCCGCCGCCAAGATGCCGACGTTCTGCAGCGAGACGGACGCCAATCCGCAGTATTACATCGTGACGTTCAATCGTTCGGGAACGTGCATGAGTGAGAGCACCAACGGCACGGACAACTGCATCCGACTCTATAACTCCACTGGCGACGCTTCGCAGCAGTGGAAGCTTGTGGGCACGCAGGACAACTTCCAGTTTGTCAACAAGAACGGCAATTATGCCGTTGTCAGCTCAGAGTCGATCTATACTTCTGAGGGAGGCACCAATCCCAACCCTATCCGCGCTTCTAAGTCGGCACAGCCTGGCGGCTACAAGCTCGTGGTAAGCAGCTGCATGGACAACGGTGCTGGCTTTGAGGTTATCGCAAACTCGAAGTCGGGCAACAACTACATGAATCTTTGGGGCGACCCGAGAGGTGGCAATACCATCGGCTTCTGGAAGGTTGGCGACCAGAACAACGTGGTGTCGTTCACCAATCCCGGTGCCATGAACGGCGCACTCGACTATAAGACAGTCGGCGTAACGGGATATTCACCCACCAACATGCTCACCCTTTGGTATGACGAGCCAGCCACAACAGCACTGCTTTACAGCGGCGGACAGGGTTACAGCAACTGGATGGAGTATGCATTGCCCATCGGTGACGGACAGTTCGGAGCCAGTCTCTTCGGCGGTGCCTATAAGGACGAAATCCAGTTTAACGAGAAGACCCTCTGGTCAGGAACTGCAGCACGTTCGCCCTACGGCGGTAAGGGATATGGCAAGTATGAGAACTTCGGTTCGGTCTTTGCCGAAGACCTCAGCGGATGCTGCGGCACAACAGCCGAGACAGCCGCTACGGGGTATCTCCGTCAGCTGGATCTGACCACAGCAACCGGACTCACACAGTTCACTTCTCCCGAGGGCGTTACATATACTCGTCAGTATATCGCTTCAAATCCGGCTCGCGTCGTAGCCGCTCACTACGCAGCTGACGCCAAGGGCAAGATAAGTATGCGCTTCACTCTCGTTCCGGGATCGGTGCTTACAAACAACGTGACGTACGAGAACGATGAGGCTAAGTTTAACGGCAAGCTGGATCTCATCAGCTATAGCGCCGTCATGAAGGTCATCCCCAATGGTGGAACAGTGGAGACAACGGAGGAAGGCATCACCGTAACAGACGCTGACGAAGTGCTCGTCATCCTCGCCGGTGGCACCGACTACGACATCTCTTCACCCACATACATCGCCAACACCTCTTCACTCGTCTCAGACATCGAGGCTCGCGCTACGGCAGCAGCCGACAAGGGATGGAGAGCACTCTATGACGAACACCTCGCAGACTACGCTTCACTCTTCGGACGTCTGGACTTCCATCTTGACGGAACAGCCAATACGCTGCCCACCAACAAGCTCATCGACACATACAACAGCGGCAACGGCGACAATGCCCTTATGCTGGAGCAACTCTATTTCGCCTACGGACGTTATCTGGAGATTGCCTCTTCACGCGGCGTTGACCTCCCGTCTAACCTTCAGGGCATCTGGAGCAATATGGTGCAGCCGGCTTGGAACGCCGACATCCACTCTAACATCAACGTGCAGATGAACTACTGGCCGGCTGAACCGACCAACCTCAGCGAGATGCACCTGCCGTTCCTTAACTACATCTGGAACCTCGCAGAGAACCACACCGAATGGAAGCAGTGGGCACAGATGCAGGGACAGGACCGTGGTTGGACCTGCTTCACGGAGAACAACATCTTCGGTGGCGTAAGCTCGTTCAAGAACAACTACGTCATTGCCAACGCGTGGTATGCCTCACACCTCTGGCAGCACTATCGCTATACACTCGACCGTGACTATCTGAAGCGCGTATTCCCTGCAATGCTCTCTGCATCACAGTTCTGGATGGACCGTCTGATATTGGCTTCCGACGGCACTTATGAGACTCCTGACGAGTGGTCGCCGGAGCACGGACCTGAAGCTGAGAACGGCGTGGCTCACGCACAGCAGCTCGTTTACGATCTCTTCGACAATACTCTCAAGGCCATTGACGTACTTGGCGATGACGCCAACGTCACAGAAACAGACCTTGCCGACCTTAAGACAAAGTTCGCGAAGCTGGACAACGGTCTGCATACCGAGACATACACGGGCAACTGGGGCTCAGACCGCATCGCCTCTGGCACGCAGATTATGCGTGAATGGAAGTACAGCCGCTATACTGCCACCACCGAAGGCCGCGACCACAGACACATGTCGCACCTGATGTGCCTCTATCCGTTCTCTCAGGTGGAGCCGGGAACAGAGCTTTTCGACGCTGCTGTCAACTCACTCCGTCTCCGTGGCGACGGTGCAACGGGATGGTCAATGGGATGGAAGATTAATCTTTGGGCACGTGCCCTTGACGGCGACCACGCCCGTAAGATTCTTAACAACGCTCTCCGCCACAGCAATGGCGACGCAGGTGTGTTCTATAACCTCTTCGATTCGCACGCTCCGTTCCAGATTGACGGCAACTTCGGCGCTTGCGCTGGTATGGCTGAGATGCTCATGCAGAGCAACAGCGGCACCATCCGCATCCTCCCCGCACTGCCTTCTGCATGGAAGACCGGACACATCGACGGCATGAAGGCTGTAGGCGACTTCACTGTAAGCATCCAGTGGAAGAACAATAAGCCCACTCTTGTGACCATCACAAGCAATCAGGGACAGACAGCTCCGCTCGTCTGTGAGGGTATTGGCAATGCAAAGGTGTACGTGAACGACGTGCTTACTACCGATTTTGCTTTCGATTCTACAGACCAGACCACTCTCTCAGGCGAGGCTGGCACCGTGTATGTGTTTGACTTCGAGGGCACATACAATCCGCCTACAGCCATCGACCGCATCGAGAACAGTGTGAAGGGCAACGGACAGACCTATAATCTCCAGGGTCAGAAGGTTGGCAAGAACTACCGCGGAATCGTAATACGTAACGGAAAGAAAACAGTAAACAAGTAGACTTGTCTACTAAAAACGAACTATGAGAATAAACTATTTGATTGGAACCGCCACTATTGCCGCTCTGCTTTTCGGCAATGTGGCTATGGCGCAGAAGAAGGAGGCGCGCAAGTCAGCGCCCCGCGCCCAGCAGACAGCCTCCGGACCTAACCGCACCATGCCCCTCAAGACGGTGCCGAAGGTTTCGGCTGAGGCTCCGTTTGACGAGTCGTGGGTGGAGAACGAGAAGGTGTTTGAGCACTGGAAGCAGAAAGCTCACGCCACGTTCATCCCTTATTCGTCTACAGCACTTATGCAGAAGGACGACTACTACAAATATCCGTGGCTCGAGCCGAAGCACGCTGACGTGCTCTCGCTCAACGGCGACTGGAAATTCCATTACACAGCGGACCGCAGTAAAGGTCGTCCAGGAAAGGACGACTTCTATGCTGACAACGCTGACGTGTCGGGTTGGGACAATATCCGTGTGCCGCTCAACTGGGAAATGGCTGGTTATGACGTGCCCGTATATAACAATGTGGGCTATCCTTTCCACAACAATCCGCCGTTCATAAAGGCGTTTGACGACAACTTCGACAAGAATCCGGTGGGTTCGTATCGCCGCAACTTCACTCTTCCTGAGAACTGGAAGGACGGTCGCCGCGTGTTTATCCACTTCGACGGAGCTTGCAGCGCCATCGTGGTATGGGTGAACGGACAGTACGCCGGTTACTCGCAGGGCGCCAATACGGATGCCGAGTTCGACGTTACCAACTATGTACGCAAAGGCGAGAACAACGTGTCGGTACGCGTATACCGCTGGTCGGACGGTTCGTATCTCGAAGGTCAGGACATGTGGCACCTCGCAGGTATCCACCGCGACGTATATCTGGTGTCAACTCCGCGCACATTCGTGTTCGACCATTACATCACATCTACGCTTGATGCAGCCAGCAAGTACACAGAGGGTTCGCTCAATGTGGCTCTGACCGTCAACAATCCGATGTATGACAAGGTGACGAAAAACCTTGAGGTGGAGCTTCTCGACGCCAATAACAAGCTGGTCGCAAGCCAGAATGTTCAGGCTGTGATGACAGCAAAGGACTCTCACAAGACCTTCAACGTGAAGATGGAAGGACTGAAAGGACTGACACCTTGGTCGTCAGAGAATCCTTATCTCTACACCGTCGTAGTGCGTCAGAAGCAGGGCGACAAGGAAGAGATGGTATTCTCTACGAAGTATGGTTTCCGTTCTGTAGAGCAGCGCGGCAATCTTATCTACGTGAACGGCGAGCGCGTCTTCTTCAAGGGTGTGAACACGCAGGACATACATCCTCTCCTCGGTCACGCCATCGACACCGAGACGATGCTTAAGGACGTGGTGCTGATGAAGCAGGCTAACGTCAATACTGTACGTACAAGCCACTATCCGCGTCAGCCGCGTATGTACGCCATGTTCGATTACTACGGCCTCTACTGCATGAACGAGGCTGATGTGGAGTGCCATAACAACCAGTCGCTCTCTGACACTCCTTCTTGGGAGAATGCTTACGTGGACCGCACCGAGCGCATGGTGCTCCGCGACCGCAACCATCCGAGCGTGGTGTTCTGGTCGTTGGGTAACGAGTCGGGTGGCGGATGTAACTTCCAGGCTACATACGACTGCGTGAAGCGTCTGCTTCCGGGTCGTGACAACTTCGTACACTACGAGGGCTACAACCACGGCGAGAAGTATTCTGACTTCGGTTCGGACATGTATCCGAAGGTGGAGAAGGTCATCGAGCAGAGCAGCGGTCTGCACGGCAAGCCTTACTTTATCTGCGAGTATGCACACGCAATGGGTCAGGCTGTTGGCAACCTCCAGGAATACTGGGACGTTATAGAGAAGAGCACGGGCATCGTGGGTGGCTGTATCTGGGACTGGGTGGACCAGGGTATCTACGATACACGTCGCATCAAGGAGCACAAGCCTCTTATTGACAGCAAGACAGGTCTTCACTATTATACTTCAGGTTATGATTACACACGCATGAATCGTGGTGACAATGGATTCCAGGGCGACTTCATGTCCAACGGTATCATCACTCCGGGACGTGAGTGGACAGCCAAGCTTGAGGAGGTGAAGTACGTATATCGCGATGCCGACTTTGTTGGCTTCAAGAACCATAAGCTCACTCTTAAGAACAAGAGCGCATTCACCAACCTTGCTGATGCCTATACATTGACATACCGCATACTTGCTGACGGCAAGGAGGTGGAGAAGGGCACTGCTGCCGTTCCTTCATGCCAGCCTGGCGCAACATGCGAGGTGGACATCCCTTACACAACAGCCGTAAGCGCTGACAAGGAGTATGTGGTGGAGCTTAGCCTTAATCTCAAGAACAACGCTTCTTGGGCAAAGAAGGGCTACTCAATGGTGGCAACACAGTTTAAGCTTGGTGCTGATGCTGTTGTAGCAAGTGTTCCCGTTGCTGATCCGACATTCGTGGAGCAGCCCCACGGCACTCTGCCCGTTATCGGCAAGCTGAAGGGCAAGCTGAAGATTGAGGGTCGTAAGGTTGTCGGTAAGAACTTCGCCATCAGCTTCGCAGAGAACGGAACAATAGCAGACTGGACTTTCAACGGCAAGCAGATTGTTATGCCTGAGGCAGGTCCCGACTTCAACGGTTTCCGCCGTATCGCCAACGACAATATCTCACTCGGCGCTACTGGTGGTGTGGCAGAGAACGAGAACAAGGAAGAAGGTGCCATCTCTGGTCAGAAGCATCTCGTAAAAGCTCCGACAAAGCAGGGCAAGAACGTTGTTGTGGAGACCACAGTGGGCAACGGCAAGGACACACACGCCATCGTATATACCATCTATCCTAACGGAGTGGTGGACATGAAGGTGACATTCGAGAACTCGTCTGTAGACACTCGTCGTGTCGGCATCACTATGCAGTTTGCTCCGGGTATGGAGAATGTGGAGTATTACGCCAAGGGTCCGTGGTCAAACTACATCGACCGTCAGCGTAGCTCAATGCTCGGCAGATATACCACAACAGTAGACGGCATGTTTGAAGAGCAGAGTGCTCCGCAGACAATGGGCGATCGTCAGGGCTTGCGCAACCTGAAGTTGTCTGGCAACGGCAAGTCTCTCGATATCACCGTAGAGGGAATGCTCGCATTCTCGCTCTCTCACGTAGACGACCAGCAGTTCAACTATGACGTCTTCTACGGCGGCAAGCATCCTTACGACCTCACACGCAGCCCGCAGGTGTTCGCTCACTTCGACATCTGGCAGCGCGGCATCGGCAACCATTCATGCGGCGGCGACTCTTGCCTCCCGCAGTACCAGGTCCCAACCGGCAAGCACGTCGTAACAATGAGATTTGTTCCGAAGGCAGAATAAGGGGATAGGTGCTTATAGGCTTTCTAGAGCTTATAGATGTTCTATGCTTTCTAGAGCTTATAGATGTTCTAGGCTTTCTAGAGTTTCTAGATGTTCTAGACTTTCTAGATTATCTAGGCCTTTCTATGATAATAAAAAAAAGCAGAGCTTTAACTTTCTATGGTTAAAGCTCTGCTTTTTTCGTATGCTGCTTTTCCTTATCCTCTTATTTCTTCACTCCCATATTCCACAGCGTAAAGCTCAGGAGGTCGGCCTGTTCCTGAAGGCGCTTCGCCAGTGGCTTGCCTCCGCCGTGACCGGCGTTAACGCCGATGCTGATAAGAACGGGCGCCTTTCCAGCCTGACATTCCTGCAGACGAGCAGCGAACTTGAACGAGTGGGCAGGAACCACACGGTCGTCGTGGTCGGCTGTGGTGACGAGGGTGGCGGGATAGCTTACGCCTGGTTTCAGCGTGTGGAGCGGCGAGTAAGCCTTGAGATATTCGAACATCTCCTTCGAATCCTCTGACGTACCATAGTCTGGAGCCCAGTTCCAACCGATTGTGAACTTATGGTATCTGAGCATATCCATAACGCCTACAGCTGGCAGACACACCTTGTAGAGGTCAGGACGCTGCGTCATGCAGGCTCCTACGAGCAGACCGCCGTTGCTACCGCCTTGGATGGCGAGATAGTCCTTCGATGTATAGCCCTTATTGATGAGCAGTTCGGCTGCTGCAATGAAGTCGTCAAAGACGTTCTGCTTCTGCAATTTCGTTCCTGCCACATGCCATTCCTCACCGTACTCTCCGCCTCCACGCAGAACTGCATGCACGTAAATGCCGCCGCGCTCCATGAAGGGGATGTAGTTGGAGAGGAAGAAGGGATTGTATGAGAGGTTGAAACCGCCGTAGCCGTAGAGCAAGAGCGGATTCTTGCCGTTCATCTTCAGCCCTTTCTTATAGGTTATGAAGAGCGGAGCACGTGTACCGTCCTTTGACGTGTAGAACACCATCTCCGTCTTGTAGTCCTGCGAACGGAACGACGTCTTCGGCGCTGCCCAGACCTTGCTCGTACCCTCCGTCATGTCATAGTTGTAGACAGTGGAAGGAGTGGTGTATGACGTGAACGAATAATAAACTTCCTTCTGTCCCCGCTTGCCGCTTGCGCTGACCGAACCGTACGTCGGCAGCTCTATCTCCGAGAGACGCTTGCCGTCCAAAGAGTAGACATAGAGCTGGTGGCAGTTGTCCTTCATGTATTTCAGAATCATGCGGTCGCCGGCGAAAGTCACTCCGTCAAGCACGCTCTCGCTCTCCGCCACCACTTCTTTCCAGTCGCCATATCCCGGCTTGTTGATGTCAGCCACCATCAGTCGGTAACGCGGTGCGTCGGCGTTGGTAAGGATATACATCTTGCCGTCAATGGTCTGCACGGGAGTATAGAGATAGTCAGGATTGGCGCACATCTGTATGAACTGCGAATTGGGCTGCTTCAAGTCGCGAACGAAGAGATTGTTGCCGTTCGCCATACCAGCCTCGGTCAGGTACATCACCGTTTCGTCGCGGTCGATGCTTACGCTATAGAAGCGCAGCGGCTGCGTGGGGTTCTGATAGAACAGGCGGTCTTCGCTCTGCGGTGTGCCGATCTTATGATAATAAATCTTCTGTACGGAATTCTTCGCTGACGTCTCCTTTCCCTTTTCAGGAGCATCGTATGCGCTATAATAGAATCCGTCGCCGAGCCATTCGGCGCCCGTAAACTTCGCCCATACAATATGGTCGTCAAGCTCCTTGCCCGTCTGACAGTCCTTCACGTAAATCTCCTCCCAGTCCGAACCGTTACGCGAAATCACGTAAGCCATATAGCGTCCGTCGTGTGAGAAGTGGGTTCCCTTCAGCGCCACCGTTCCGTCTGCGCTAAGCGTATTCGGGTCGAGCCAGACGCGCTGCTGGTCTTCCTTTGCATCCGGGCTATCCATCTGATAGAGCACAAACTGGTTTTGCAGTCCGTTGTTACGGTATACATACCACTTGCCGTGCTGCTCGAACGGCATACCGATCTTCTCGTAATTGGCAGTCTCCTTCAGTCGCTTCAGAATAGACTTGCGGAGCGGGATGCGGTCGATATACTTACGTGTGACGGCGTTCTCTGCCTTCACCCACTGCGCCGTTTCGTGGCTTGTGTCGTTCTCCAACCATCGGTACGGGTCGGCAACCTTCTCGCCGAAATAATCGTCCACGACATTGCCCTTCCGCGTCTGCGGATATTTCACGTCCTGCGCCTGCACCATTGTGGAGGCAAGCAAGGCAGAAGCTGTTATAGAAAAGAATAATCTTTTGTTCATTTGATTTAAGGAATTTGTGCAAATATACGAAAAATCCCCCAATGTGGGACGCTTCGTGCGAAAGATAATATCTTTTCTTCTGAAACGTCCCGCATTGGGGGATTATATAAAGTCTTCTTGTCTGAAATCTTTATCCGTAGATGATGTTTCCGTCGGCGTCGCGGTTCTCGTCGATGAACGACTTGTTGTACTGCGTCATGCCGCGGAGCGACATACCCATGCTTGAGAAGCCGCCGTCGTGGAAGAGAGTCTGCATCGTAACCTTGCGCGTGAGGTCAGAGAACATCACCACGCAGTAGTCGGCGCACTCGTCAGCGCTGGCATTGCCGAGCGGCGACATGCGGTCAGAGAAGTCGTAGAGACCGTCGAAGCCCTTGATGCCGCTACCCGCTGTCGTGAATGTCGGCGACTGTGATATGGTGTTGATACGTACGCCCTTCTCGCGTCCGTAGATATAGCCGAAGCTACGGCAAATCGACTCGAGCAGCGACTTGGCGTCAGCCATGTCGTTATATCCGAAGAAGGTACGATGTGATGCGATGTAAGTAAGTGCGAGCACTGAAGCGCCGTCGCTCAGCGCGTCCAGCTTCTTGGCAGCCTGCAGCATCTTGTGGAACGAGATGGCAGAGATGTCCAGTGTCTTGTTCAGGAAGTTGTAGTCCAGATCGTCGTAAGTGCGCTTCTTGCGCATGTTCACGCTCATTGCAACAGAATGGAGCACGAAGTCAATCTTGCCTCCGAGAGCTTCCTGAGCCTTCTCGAAGAGGTTGGTCAGATCCTCCACCGATGTCGCGTCGGCAGGGATGATAGTTGCGCCGGTCTTCTTAGCCAGCTCGTCGATGGTACCCATACGGCATGCCACCGCTGTGTTAGTAAGCACAATCTGTGCTCCTTCCTCTACTGCGCGTTCCGCTACTTTCCACGCTATCGAAGCGTCATTCAATGCGCCGAATATTATACCGCGCTTTCCTTTCAATAAATTAAAAGACATAACTTTCTTATTTCGTTTATGTGATATTTCTTGCCTTAGGCGGTGCAAAGTTAATACATTTTCTGCACACAACGGCTACAATGTGTGCAAAAATGTATTCTTAAAGGGTAGATTTGTGTTCAAATTACCATTATAATTCATTTAAATATTACTTGGAGATAACAAAAATTAGTAGTATTTTTGCATTCGTATACTATAAACCTATAACCTTACCACACCCCCACGAAGCCTTATGTCAAACAGACGTTATACATTATTATATAGTTCGCCCCAAACTGCACACGCCTTGCTCTCACGATGCGGCCTTCTTGCCGTAACGTGTCTTGTCGTCGTGTATCTCCTCACTTCTTGTCATTCTTCGCCTTCCCTCAGTCATCTCGAAGCCCTGCGCTCTCATGCTGACAGCATCGTGGATGAGGTGGAGGGCGAGCATAGCCTCGACAGCCTTGTTAATGCGGCGGAGCGCAAGGGCGACCGCATGCTGGAAATGCGTGCACGCAAGAAGCTCGGACGCGTCTACCGTGAGTCTAATTTCTTCATCAAAGCCATCGACTGCCACACACGCGAACTCAAGCTGGCAGAGCAGCTCGGCGACACCATTGCTGCCGTTCAGGCGCTTAACAACATCGGCACCAACTTCCGACGCATGGGCATTCTCGATGAGGCTGTAGACTATCATTACCGCGGACTGCATCTCTGTGAGGAGTTCAGCCTTAAGGATGACAGCACGGCGCGTAAGAACCGTGTGATTTCGCTCAACGGCATCGGCAATATCTGCCTCACGCTCGGCGACACCGAAACTGCCGACTCCGTATTCAACGCTGCCCTCGAAGGCGAGAAGCGTCTTGGCAGCCATCTTGGTCAGGCCATCAATTACGCCAATCTCGGTTCGCTCTACGAACGTAACGGTCAGATTGATTCGGCTTGGACGTTCTATCGTCGCTCCATGGAGCAGAACCGCTTGGCAAAGTCTGACCTCGGCATCTCGCTCTGCTACACCCACTTCGGACGACTCAACGAGAAGCAGGGTAGGAGGGCAGAGGCGATAGCCGAATACCGCAAGGCTTACGAAATCATGGCGCCGTCCGACGACCGCTGGCACACCATGGAACCGTGTCTGGCGTTGGCTGAAATCTATATCAAAATGGGCGATGACGCCACTGCCATGCAATACCTTGACACGGCAGACCGCCTGGCTCACGACCTTCATTCGCTGGAACACCAGTCGCAGATTGCCCGACTCTATTACGACATCTATAACCGCAAGGGTGACACGCGTCAGGCGTTGCATTTCTATAAGATATACAACGAGCTGGGCGACAGCGTCTCGAGCGAGAAAAACATCATACACATGCAGAACATGCGTGTGCGCTATGAGCATGAGCAGCACCGCGCCGAGATGGAATCCGTCAATCAGCAGTACCGTACGGAGCGCACGCTGAAGCGCCTTAGCTTCGCTGCCGGTATGCTGGTCGTAATCCTCGCCGCCGTCATCGTGTGCTTCATGCTCTATGCTCTCCGTGCCCGTAAGCGCAAGCAGGAGGTGCAGCACCAGTTAGACGAGATGCGCCTCTCGTTCTTCACCAACATCACCCACGAGTTTCGCACCCCGCTGACCGTCATCCTCGGCTATTCACGCATGATGGAGGAGGGCAAGGTGCCGATGGGCGACATCACGCGAGTGGCTAATATGGTGTCGCGACAGGGCTCGCGCCTCCTCTCGCTCATCAATCAGTTGCTCGACATACAGAAGGTAAAGTCGGCTGTGGGCATGTGCGACTGGTATCGTGGCGACGTGGTTCTCTTCCTCTCCAACATCATAGAGAGCCATCTCAACATGGCTCACTCTCACGGCATCCGTCTGCTTTATGCGCCGAAGCAGCAGAAGGCGGTGTGCGACTTTGTGCCTGACTACGCACAGAAGGTGGTGTGCAATCTTGTCACCAACGCCATTAAGTTCTCGAAGGAGGGCAGCGAGGTGCTCGTGTCGCTCGACGTGGAGGACGATATGCTGCAGATGCGTGTGGCCGACTTCGGTAGCGGCATCTCGCAGGCCGACCAGCAGCGCATCTTCGAGCCGTTCTATCAGACCGAGAGCGACAAGAAGAACGTCGGTTCGGGCGTCGGACTGGCGCTTGTCAAGCAGATAGTCAGTGCTCTTAACGGCAGCATAAGCCTCGTCAGTAAGGTGGGCGAGGGTTCGGTGTTCACCGTGTGCATTCCGGTGAAGGCACCGGAAGGAGTGGAGGTGAAGTCGTTGGAATCGCTCGGCTCCGTCCCCACGTCCATCCTCTTGAACGCCGAGAACGATGTCATGCCAGAAACAGACTGCTCTGACTCTATATCAGAAGCTGACGATGCTGATGACGACAATCAGTCCGACACCCGTCAGCTTGTCCTTATCGTGGAGGACAACGCTGATGTGGCAGAGTATATGACCATGCTGCTCAAGACTCGTTATCGCTTGGCAATAGCGCATGACGGCATGAAGGGCTTGGAGATGGCGACGCAGCTTGTGCCCGACATAATTGTCACGGACGTCATGATGCCCCGCATGGACGGCTACGAGCTTTGCCAGGCTGTCAAGCAGTCGGACGTGCTCAATCACATTCCCGTCATCATCGTCACGGCAAAGACCACGCAAGCTGACAAGCTTCGCGGCTTGCAGCTGGGAGTGGACGCATACATCTATAAACCCTTCGATGCGGAGGAGCTGGCTGTAAGCGTAGGCAATCTTCTCGAGAAGAGCCGTATGCTCCGCGAGCGTTATATGCAGGCAGTTGCGGAGCACCAGCCCAATGCCGAGGCTGCCCTTCCTCCGCAAGACCGTGCCTTCATCGACCGTGTCAACACCATCGTGGACAAGGAGATGAACGAGGGCAATGTCACCGTCGACACCGTTGCTGTGGCTCTCTGCATGAGTTCGGCGCAGTTCCGCCGCAAGCTCACCGCCGTCTCCGGCACCACTCCCGCCGTCTACATCCGTACAAGGCAGATGCAGATGGCACAGCGTATTCTTGACAGCAATGCTGACCTCCCCATCAACGAGGTGGCCATGAAGTGCGGCTTCTACGACGTCTCTCACTTCACCCGCACCTTCAAGCTGGTGATGGGAGTGACGCCGACGCAGTATAAGAAGGGGTGAGAGAGTTAGGAATTACAGCTGATAATGCAAACATAGGAGGCTATGGCGTCTCGCCGTAGCCACGCACCCACGAACGCAGCCAATCTGGCATGAGCTGATTGGCGTTATTGTTAGGCAGGGCTTTGACAAGAAAAACACAAGGTTACACAGTAGCGGAGGTCTCTGGCCTCCGCAGCAAGCAATAAGGTTAGTGCAACAATAATATGTCACAGTGCTAATCTTACAATAACTAATGTATTGTGGGCAATATCCTCCCTATTTCTTTAGTTTTGACACATCCTTATAAACCTTCTCATACTCCTCCTGCATTTTCCTAATTGAGAAATTCTGCTCGGCGAAAGTGGCGGCTTTGTCGGCTAATGCTTTGCGGTCGGCTGTGGGGAGGATGTCGCGGAAGAGATGGAGGTAGGCGTTGAGGCTGTTGTTGTCCACCATCAGGGGCCAATCCTCGGGAAGCGTGTCGCTCAATCCTGGACAGCGGTTTGCAATGACGGGGAGACGGTTCATGCTTGCCTCCATTGACAGCATGCTCAGACCCTCAAACTCGGACGGCATAAAGAGATAGTCGAAGGACGACATGAAGGAGGAAAGACCGAAGATGGGCTTGAGGATGGAGGTGTTGGCAAGTCCACCCAACCGTTCCTCCACCATCGGCATCATCGAACCGTCGCCGGCTATATGGAAATGATAACGCGGGTCGTTGGCAAGCGCACAGATGACGTCGCAGAGCACGGGGATGCCCTTCTGCTGCTCAAAGCGTCCGGCGAAGAGGATGTTCAGCTTGCTGTGGACAAGGCGCGGATAAATCTGCTGCTTTATTACGCTCACGCCGTTGTGGATGATTGGCGCGTCGGCTCCGAAGCGCTGCTTATACGACTGGCATACCGAATCGGAGATGCCGATGTTGGCGTTATGGCGAATATAGTAGGGTTCGATAAGCGAGGCGATGGAAGGCAGACCGCTCCACAGACGAGTGTTGTGGATGGTGCGGACGATGCGAGTGCGGAGAAGGAGGAAGGGGAAGAAGCGCGAGAAGGCGTAAATACACATGTCGGGTGTCTCCGTGTGGACGTGTATGACGTCGGGATGCCAGCGCAGCATGATGTAGAGCATGCGCAGGGGGAAGAGAATGGCAGCTATGCGCTGGAAGATGAAGTGGAAATTGACGTCGGGCATAAGGGATCGATGACACACTACGCCGGCTTGCTTCATCTCGGTTATGAACTTATTGGTGTAAAGAGATTTGCCACGCATTATCTCTACAATATGATATTCCATGTCGGGCGTCTTCGACATGGCGATGTTGGCAGCCACACGTTCGGCGCCACCAAGATCGAAATGGGTGATAAGATGGAAAATTCTCATAAGTCTGTATAGTTTTAGATGGTTAGAAGATACTCCACCAGTACCGTGCCGTTGTATGCCCACAGCCATACAGTTAGGGCGGCTACGGCGAAGCGGAGCCACGCGTCCTGACGTTGGCGGAGCAGGTAAGCTGCGGCGATGGGGATGATGAATGCCCAATGGGCTGTCATTATGTATACCTCGTTAAGGCCGAAACCGAAGCCGAGGTGCATAAGCATGTCGAAGCCGAACCACGTGGCGACGATGAGGAAGAAGCGTTGGCGGCGTGCCACCCAGGCTCCTGCTATGAGGAGCAGAACAATCAACGCCTCCACCACGTAGCTTATCGTCGAGCCGTAGCTGACGAAGACGGGGCGTGTCTGCTGGACATCCTCCATGAGATGGTCCTTATGGAACTGTAGCGACTCGCCGAAGAGGTTATCCACGACGGATCGTATGCGCGATGTGGTCATGTCGCTCCATTCCAGGAGCGGCACGTCCTTGGTGAGTGCCTCGCCGTTCTGCTTCTTGACGAAGGCGTCATGCGTCTTCAGTCGTTCTATGCGGGCAGGGTCTTTCTTTGCCACGGCAGCCTCAATGTGCTTGATGCGCTGCTCCTGCGGCTTGATGATTGCCTCTTGCTGCCATACGAAGACGGCACCGAGCATCAGCGTGGGCACAACGAAAGAAAGGATGCTCTTCCACGAAAAGACCTTCTTGCCGTTCACCATCCATGCCGCCAGAGCTATCTTCACGCCGTTGGTGAGCGTCACGCCGGCTGTAAGGAAGAACAGCAGCGCCTGCTGCAGCCATGTGAAGCGGGTGCCGCGCTGCAGGTGACGGCCCGTCATGAGGAGGGCGAGGAGCAGCAGGGGCAGCGAAAGTGCGAAATGGTCGGGCACGATGGCGGCTGTCATCACATGGGCGAAGCCGTAGAAGAGGGCTGTGAGCAGAGTGGCATCGCCGAGCTTCACCCCTACGATGTCGCGCAGAATGCGATGTAGCAGTACGGCTCCCCAAACGTCTGCGGCTATGAGAAGCGCTGCCATGAGGAAGACGGCGAAGTTGAACTCCGTCTGCGGCATCAGCCAATGGTTTATCCAGTACAGCGGCAGGAGCACAGCCACGAAGAGCGGATGGCGCAGAGCGTTCCAATGAAGCCTCATGCACGATATGAATATTAGCGAGAAGACGTCATAGCCCGACATGCAGAGATGGTTGTAAAACACAGACCAGAACCCTACACGTGCGCCGCGTGTGAACGAGTCGAAATGACAATAGATGAGCAGACCGTTCAGTATGGTGAAGACGACGGCGGCTGTTATGGCGAGTGGCCGCTCCTCTTTACGTAGTCCTAACATAATGTATAGATGGGTTTATCAGGTGAAATAGAGATAGCGGACTATGAGACTGACGTTCCATATCCACAGATATGTCGCAAGCAGAGCCACGAGGGTCTTCAGCGCGAGTGCCTGACGGCGGCGTCCTGCCATTGCTTTCATGAGGTAAGCCATGGTTATCGGCATTACGTATATCCAGTGTGCGGACATTATATACACCTCGTTGATGCCGAAACCGAGTCCTACGTGCAGCGCCATGTCGAGGGCGAAGTAAGACATTGCCAGCCACATAAACCTTGACCGACGTCCGCACCAGATGCCAGCGATGAAGAGAAGGACGATTACTGCCTCGATAATGTAGTTGAAGGCGTGGCGATAGTTCACTATCATGGGGCGCGACTTGAGCACGTCGCCAAGCAGATTGTCTTCGTGCAGCTGTATTCCTTCGCCGAAAAGGTTCTCCACCACCGATTCTGTACGCGACGTAGTGACGTCTGTCCAGCTGAGGAACTCGCCGTTGCTGATTGGTTTGCCGTTCTTGCGGCGTCTAACTGGCTTCGGCTTTGCCTTTGCTATGGAGTCGCGTCGGGCAGAGTCGGCAGAGAGCGAGTCGAGCTGATAAGCTGTGAATGATGCTATGCGCACCGAGTCGTCATGCTGTTTGCGGAGCTTTTCCTCCTCCTGCTTCTTCTGCTTCGCAGCCTTTGCCTTGGCACGTGCAGCCTTTGCCGCCACGTCACGGGGCCAGACGATGTGGTCATAACTCATGCGTGCCGCTCCCCAGGTGAGTGCGGCAGGAAGGAGAATGGCGAAGAAAAGATATTTCGGTCGGAAGATTCGCTTGCCGTTGACGAAGAGCATTGAGAGATAAATCTTCAGTCCGTTGTTGAGCGATGTGCCTGCGGTAAGGAAGAAGTAGAGCGCCGACTGCCAGATGGTAAGGCTGCGTCGCTTCAGTATCAGCTTGCCTGAGACATAGAGGGCAAGCAGAAGGAGCATCATGGAGATGATGAAATGGTCGGGCACCATCGCCGAGAGCATCACGAAGGAGAAGCCGAAGAAGAATATGGTGAGCAGGGATGAGTCGGTTCGGCTGACTCCGACTATCTCGCGGAAGATGCGATAGAGGAACATTGAGGCATAGAAAGCGCAGAATGTCTGGATGGCGGAGACGATGAATATGGCGCAGTTGATGCCCGTAATACACATCAGTGCCTGATTGATAAGGTATGGCACATACATGAAGAACGCCAGCAAGGGATGGCGATAGACGTTATATCCTGCTGTCCAGTCAGACACCACGCTGTACGTGATGGGGTCGAAGCCGGAGATGTGGAACTTCGATATGAAGAGATGCCAGTAATGTCGGGTCTGTGGTGTGAACACGTCGTAATACTTGCACACCACTAAAGCATCAAGAGCAAGGAACACTATGAGGAGGAAAGACGCGAGACTTCGTTCCTCACGCTTTATGCGGAAGAGCGAACGGAAGACGCTGGAGAGCGAACGGAATATTTCTGATAATTTATTGTTTGCTGGCATACGGATTAATATGGTGTGAATGATGGTATAAAATAGGGGGTGGCGATTCTTACGCCGTTATCTCTTCAGGAAGAACCTTACGAGAAGGAAGTTTACGGGGACGCAGATGCAGAACATCGGGATGGGTGCCCACTTCTCGTTGACGCCGACCCAGATGAAGAAGTTGAGCGTTGCGAGCTGCAAGACGTAGTTGACGACGTGTGAGAGGGCGAATCCTGCGCCTCGCTTCGCCGATGCTTTCACGCGGAACGTGAAGCGGGTGGACGCCCAGAAATTAAAGAAGAAGCTTATGATGTAGCCTATTGTCAACGCCACGCTTGGCGAGAGCCAGTGGAGCAGCACCCAATAGATGGCATATTGAAGAAGGGTGGCTGCAACACCGACTAAGCCAAAGCGTACCACCTCGCCGAGGCGTTCGCGTTGCTGGGGTGTCAGTATGTCGTTATGAGTCATGCGGAGGAAGTATGATAGTTTGGGGTTGTCCTTGTTTGGCGGGCATCAGAATATGCGATAGTAGCTTTCGTCTGCGAAGGCAAGCATCTGCTTGTCGCCGTTACTGTCGCCGAAAGCAACGAAATGATAGTTCTCGCGGTCGGGATAGAGACGGCGTATGCAATGCACCTTCTCTGCTCCGTAGCAGTTATATGTAAGGAAACGTCCGGTTATTATGCCGTCTTTCACTTCGGGCATCGTACCGAGGACGTGGAAGTTCGACTTGCTGTCGCGCCGGATATGGGTAAAGAAGGGGCTAACCCAGTTGACCAAACTGGCGCTGACGATGACGATATCCTCGCCGTCGCGGAAGAGCCGGTTGAGCAAGTCGGTGGCTTTAGGGCGCATTAAGTTGAAGTTTTCTGTTGCAAAACGCTTGCAGAGATTGTCAAAGACATCAATGTTCATCCCGCGGAAGAACCACGAGAAGACCTTCTGTTTAGCCTTGCCGTTCTTGCACAGATTCAGCTTCATAGCGATAATCATCGGCGTATGAATAAAGAATCCAAGCAGAAAGCGCCACGTTCCACACGCAAATCGTATGAAACGGAGTAATGTGTCGGCGGAAGTAATAGTTCCGTCGAAATCAAACAAATAAACCTTCTTGCTCATATATATACCATTCTGTTACGTTGACAAAGGTACGTCAAAATAATGACAATAGGACTAATATGAACTAATAAAATTGGCGGAAGGGGGAATTAAACTGTTGAATTTATACTTAGAGACCGTAATTGGCAGATAAAATGAAAGTAGCGGGGGCTGGGAAACCTCCGCTACTACATTATTTGTCTAATAAGCCGATTTAGAAATAGTAAGCCACGCCTACCTGCCAAGCGTTCGCCTTACCGCCGTTCTTGCCGAGCATCTCCTGAAGAGCTGTGCCTGCTGCGTCTGAAACGGTAACGTCGCCGGTCTTGCCGCAAGCGATGTTATAGTTGGCTGACACCTGGAGGTGACTGAGAACGGTGAAGCCGAGACCAACGTTAACGCTGAAGTTGGACGACTTGAGCTTCCACTCTGCTGCGTCCTTGAAAATCGACTTGTTCTTGTCGCCTACGTTGAAGCCGAACTGAGGACCTGCGAAGAAGAAGACGTTGGCTACGCTGCCAAGACCTACGCCATAACGAACGTTGATAGGAATGTTGATGGCCTGAGTCTTCAGTCTTGCTGAAGTGATGTCCTTCTCGTCGCCGTCGCCCTTGATCTTTGCCTCGCGCTGGTCGTAGAGTGCAGAAGCGTCAATGCCGAGTCCTACGATGGGAAGAGTGAACTTCACGGTCGGACCGATGAAGAAGCCTGCCTGGTTCTCTGTGTCGAGGAGCTTGTCCTTGTCAAGGCTCATGCTCGTAACGTTAAGACCACCCTTGATACCGAACTGCACCTGCGCCTGAGCATTGTTGGCGCCGAACATCATCGAAAGGGCAACGATAGCTGCTGTAAATAATTTCTTCATACCTTTTTTGTTGTTAGTTAATAATATAACGTTGTTGTTAGTTAATAAAAATAACGTTAATGGCAAATGTAGGAGCTGTGAGCTCCTACGCCTTGCTTTAATGTCTTTGTCTGCGAACCGTAACACGTGCCGAACCTGACGATGACGAAGACGACGATGATGCGGGACGCTGCTTCTTCACCTTTGTTCTCTTAGTGGTGGTTCCACCGGCGCGGCGGTTCTTCTTCTTCAATGCCTTGGCTGCCTTCTTGTCCACGGCTGCGATGCTGTCCAAAGAGTCCTTCGGCTCTGGCTTGCCCCATACGTTCTGTTCGAACGCCTGCAGCTCGCCCTCGATGCGCTTCTGCTCCTTTTTCATGGCAGAATCCGTGGGACAATACTGCGCGAGCGTCTTGCCAAGCATGTTCGTGGTCTTGTATATCTTGCCCTTGTACATGTTCTTCGTGAAGAAGTCGTCCATGGACATAGTGGCGGCATTGTTGAGATTGGAGGTCATAATGGTCTGCTTGGTGAGGAACGGAGCCAAATCGTCGTACTTCACCCAGAAGAGCGGATAGCTTGTAGCGGCATCACCGAAGTCGTCCTCACGCTTCAATATAGGGCAAAGAGCCAACACCTTCGTGTGGAAAGCAGAGTTGCGGTCGTCGTAGTAAGCCGACTCCTTCACGTAGTATGCCATCACCTCGCGCGACGGAATGTCGCTGTCATCGATGCGGATGCCACGGTCGGTGCGCTCATAGAAGATGTGATAGTTGTCGAGAAGCGACTTGAGGTTCACTTTCGAGGCATCGTCAAACACCTCGTTGCCGTCCAGACGATATTCATAAGCCGTAATGGCGCGGCGCATTACCAGCTTGAAGATATAGGTGAAGAGGTTCATCTGCGAGCCTACCGGCTCCACGGGATAGTAGAGTCCGGCGTTGGCGTCCTCGGTGAGGTTTATCTCACGGTAGATATCGCGGCGCCACGTCACGTCCTCGTCCATCGCTTTCTGCGTGGGGAAGGATATCTGGGCGCGTACGCTCAGCCCCTGGTCGCTCTGCTGCTTCTGCTGTGCCTGCTCACGACGGCGTGCCGCTGGCTGGGCTGTCGCCATCTCCGAAGCGAAGAAGGCTGCAAGCAGTATCATTATTACTTTCTTCATTTTTCAGTATTTGGTTGTGCTGTATTTTATATGTTTGCTTTATTGTCACAGGCTCGTAATGTCCTTACTTGACTATCACCTCCATCGATCCGTTCAGCTTTCTTGTGATGCCGTCGGGTCCCACTGCCGTGATGCGCGAGATGTAGAAGCGCTTGCCACGTGAGAGCTTGCGGAAGGTTTCGCGCTGACGCTCTGAGAAGGAAGCTCCTGCTGACGCCATCGGAACGGCGTTACCCATATTGTCGAAGAACACGGTCTCGAAGCCGGTTACCTTGAATTCGATGTCAAGGATGCCGTCGTCGATGGCAGCCTTGATGCCGTGAGCGCCCATAAGCGAAGCCTTTGCCAGTCCGCCGCCACGGAAGCGGTCGGTGCCTATGCTGAGGTAAGCAGCCGGATCGGGCAACTTACGTACGTGGAACGTGAACTTGCCCATCTGGCGTGACTTGCCGTTGTCGTTGCTTGCCACGCTGATGGTGACGTCGCTACCCACGGCTGAAGGACGTGCTATGTAGCGTCCCATGCCGATGCTGCGGAACGAACCGCCCGACATTGAAGCCGACACGGCGCTGAGAGGCACGCCAGGAATGCTGACGCTGATGGGGTTGTCATATCCTGCGTAGAGCACGTTCATGAGGTCTGCCGAAACAGTGGCGCTCGGTGCCACTACGGTGTATTTCTGTGTGAAGTCGCGACGGATGACATTGCCGCTGCCGTCACGCATGGTGATGTATCCTCCGAAGGAATGCTCGCCCACCGCTCCAGCCGTGAAGCGATAGAGTCCGTTGCTGATGCGCTGTCCGCCGACGTAGATTTCGGGCTGCTGTGTGGTATCCACGGCTGCCATAACAATCTGTGCAGAGAACTGGTCGCCACTGATGACGGTCTTCGATTCGGGGATGACGAAGGCGCTGAGCTTGTTGACGCGGATGTCCTTCATGTCGATGTTGGCAACAAGAGTGTGGAGCACTTCGCCTTCAGCGTAGCGCACGTCGCTCTGAAGCTTTGAGAGAAGCGTCACGGCACCAGCCACCGGCATGTCCTCAAACATGTATTCCTGCCAGTTCTTGCCCATCGTATGAGCGTTCTTCGGCAGCTTGGTGGTAAGGTTGCTCTCTATGATGGAGCGCTGATGCGGGTCAGTCACCATGCTTAGGATGCGCTGACGGAAAGAGTTGATGGCGTTGTAAAGACGCTTGCCCTGACCTGTTCCGGGAGCGAGCATCACGTGGCTTGCCGCCTCAAGGTTGTCCTTGTTCTTTATGTCGTAGATGTTGCCGTCCTTGCCGTCCGCCTCAATGACTATCTGCTCCTTGAGGCTCTGCGCGAAGTTGTAGAGCGAATCACTCATGCGCTTCACCGCCGTGGCCTTCTCAAACCACTCCTTCACCTTCTGCGGGTTGGCCTTCATCTGCTCCGCGAAGTTGCCATAGAGCACCTCGTTCTCCTTGGAAGAGTTTGCAGTGGTGCGGTTGAGGCTTTCCTCCACGATGGAGAATCCGTTGAGCACCTCTGACGAGATGTTCAACGCCAGCATAGCCATGAGCACCACATACATGAGGTTGATCATCTTCTGGCGGGGTGATATGGTTCTCTTCTTTATTGCCATATTCTTTGTCTGCTCCTTTTTCTTTACTTCTGATTGAGGTTCATGTTCACAGTCATGGCTTCAATCATGCGGGCGTATATAGAGTTGAGCTGTTCAATCTGCTGTGCCATGTGGCGGCTCTGCTCGTTAATCTGGTCGATGGTGCCAATCTGCTGGCTGGCTCCCTTAAGCTGCATCTCGTAAACCTTGCAGATGCCGGTAAGCGTACGATTGAGATTCTCCATCTCCTCGCTGTCGCGTGTGAGGCGGACGCTCTGCTCCGACACCTTCTGAAGGGTTTCGGTGAGGTTCTTGAGCTGCTCCAAGTAGCTTGCCTGGGCGTCTGCCAGCTGCACAGCCACCTCACGGTTGGCGGCAAAGTCGGCTGCTGCGGCTGCCACGTTCACGGCTGCTGCGTCCTGACCGGCTGCTACGCCAGCTCCGGCTACGCCACCCTGCACGGCTGCTGCGTCTCCCTGCACGGCTCCGCCTTGAATGCTTCCTCCACCGATGATGATGGTTCCGCCACCACCTACGGCTGCACCCACGTGGGCTGCTGCCTCAGCGGGCGACTCTCCGTTTCTGCCAGCCTCGTAAGCTGCCTCCACTTCTGCCTCTTCATTGTCTATCTCCTCGTCGTCGATATGAGTGGGGAGTTCCTTGCCGTCCTGCGTCTTGTCGAACGGACGGTCGAAGGCTGAAAGGAAGAACACAAACACCTCAGTGCCCATACCTGCGAAAAGCATGATGTTGGCTCCCGGAAGGTGAGTCAGCTTGAAGAGCGTACCGAGGATAACGACAGAGGCACCCCAGCTATACGCATAGTTGAGGAAGGTCTGTCCGGGGACACTGTCCATCCATTTCTGGAGATGGTAGACTATGTTGAATTTGCTATATACTGTCATGATGTCTGGTGTTTAGATTTTTATTAGGATTTTTACTTCTTCTTGCTCTTGCCCTTAGCCTTCACGCTGGACGTGCTCGCAAGACTGCGTACGCAGCGGAAGCCGATGTAGCAGCGGGGCTGGTTCTGATATTCCCATGTTCGCCATGCCGCACGGATGAACGACTCGGGGTCTTTCCACGATCCTCCGCGCACGCTCTTCTTCTTCAGACGATAGGGGTCTTCCTTGGCTGCGTTATAGGAGAGCGTCGGGTTGAGGTCGTTCATCGCCTCCACGCCGGCTTCGGTGAATACGGTGCTGGTCCACTCCGCCACGTTGCCAGCCATATCGAACAATCCGTTAGAGTTGGCGTTATATATTCCCACCTTTGACGTGATGAGGTTGCCGTCCTTGGTGTAGTTGCCACGGTCGGGCTTGAAGTTGGCGAAGAAGCATCCGTCGCCGCTCTTCACGCTCTTGTCTTCCCACGGAAACTCGTTGCCACCCTTTCCGCGTGCAGCATACTCCCATTCCGCCTCAGTCGGCAGACGATAACGCTGCACGAAGCGTGCCTCGGGGCCAAGGCCCTTAAGCAGATATTCTGTGCGCCATGCGCAGAAGGCATTGGCCTGCTCCCATGTCACGCCCACGACGGGATAGTCGTTATAGGCGGGATTAGAGAAGTAGTTGCGCAGGTATGTCTCGTTCTCGGCGTTCTGGAAATCGTTCACCCAGCACGTCGTATCAGGATATACATTTACTATATATGTGTTGAGGAAGTCCCACGGACCGGAGAGCTGACGGTTGACGGTCTCGCGTACGATGCGTCCCTCGTCGTCGATGTAAGCCGTGTCCTTCGATATCATTACCACCTCGTCGGGATTTACCGTTACGTCGGTGTTGAGATTGCGCTCCTCGGGATTGAGGCGGTTGCGGCGCAGAGCAGCAGCCGTATAGTCATACACCTCATAGCGATAGTTGAGCTGACGATAGTCGAGCATCTTCTCGCCGGTGATGGGGTTGCGTGTATATACGCTTTCGATGGCACGCTGCTCGTCCTCGTTGGGCTTGCGTGGCAGCGGCTTCTTCCAGTTGAGGTGCGGCGTGACGGGGTCTCCGTTCTTGTCCTCTGTTATCATGTATGTCTCGTCGCCGCCATACTGCGGGTCTGCGAGTCGTGTGCGGATGATGCTGTCACGCACCCACATGACGAACTGCTTGTATTTTGAGTTGGTCACCTCTGTTTCGTCCATCCAGAATCCGTCCACTGAGACGTCCTTCACGGGTGTCTGCTTTCCCCAGAGCGAGTCCTGCTTCTCAAGTCCCATGCGCAGGTAGCCTCTTGCGACCTTCACCATGCCGTAGGGAGCCGGTTCGGCGAAGGAACGTCCGCCCACGCCGACCACTTCGCCGCCGCGTCCTGCCGACGAGGAGGCTTTGCTGCCGAAGCAGCCAGTCAGTATCATGGAGAATGCCACGACACAAAGTAGGAGTATGCTTTTTCTTGTTTTCATCTATGTTTTATCTGATTTTCTTTCTTAGTATTATGGTCTGTATGTCAGTCTCTTATAGTATGCGTACACTCTTGTGGAGATTCTTTCCCTTCTTCTGAAGGTTGAGGTCCATCTGGTAACCGATGAAGAGTTCGTGGCTGCCGTTGCCGGGATTGATGGCGGAGGTATACATCTCGTAGGAATAGCCCATTACGATGCCGTGTACGTTTCCTCCGACGAGCACCGTCACGGAGTTGGTGGGCGAATATCCTGCTCCCACGTACATCATCTTCTTCTCATGCGTATAGACGAGGCGCGTGGTGATGTCGCCGCGATATGCCACTCCGTCGGTGCGCACAAGGAAGGACGGCTTTATTGTAAGAAACGGACTTCTCAGCTTAATATTGCATCCGCCGGTCAAATAATAGGTGGCGTCCACCTTCAGCTCGTTGGTCTCGCCGAGACGGACGAGGGGCGAATTGATGTGCTGTGCGGAGATGCCGGCATACCAGTTGCGGTGGGTGTAATAGAGTCCGACGGCGAGGTCGAGCGCGTTGCCGTCCACCTTTGACGAGGTGAATGCGGGGTCGCTGGAGTCCTCGAGGTCGAGCTTCGATCCGTCAAAGCTCTCGCTGAGCATTCCTGCCGAGACGCCGGTGGAGAGTTGTCCGCCGAATAGCTTCATCTTGACGGCGTACTGCAGGGCGAGTCGCTGGTGCGTGAACAGACCTATCTTGTCGTTCATAAACTGGAGTCCGGCTCCGTGCGTGGTCTTGAGGAATATGAAGGGCATGTCGGCGCCCGCGTACATGGTCTGCGGGTTATGCTTGAATCCGGCAAGGTCGATGGCATAAGCTGCCGAGACGTTCAGCTTGGGCTGTTTACCTACGGACGCGGCATTAAACGACGGTTCCATGTCGAAGTAGTGACTGAAGGACACGTCGTACTGCGCATGGCTCAAAAGCGAGACAAGCGTAAGCCCGAATATTATAATTATCTTGCGTTTAAACACGTATGTATAACGCTTATGTAATATAATTATTGTGTAAAAGCAGAAAAAAATAAGACATGCAGACGGGATTTTTAGACAAGAAGACAGGTTTTTTAGACAGGAAGACATGAAGACATGATATTTTACTATAAGTACATGATTTTTTCTGACTGATGGCGTAACCAATTAATAAATACTAATTAAAAAGTAATAAATGAGAATGGCGTCTCGCCGTAGCCACGCACCCACGTACAGCAAGATATTGCTTATTCCGCTACGAAACCGTTTTTTGAGCGTTCGTAGCGAAATAAACACCGTTTTCCTTCGTTGTTTTGTGATTTTCTTGTAAATTTGCGATGTAAACAACAAGAAGAATTATGTGTGATATAATTGGTAGGAAAAGGGAGATAGCTGAATTGAGGCGTTACTACGAGAGTGGTAGGGCTGAGTTTGTTGCCGTATATGGTCGCCGTCGTGTCGGTAAGACATTCCTGATAGATGAGGTGTTTCATGACAACATGGTGTTTCATCATACCGGATTGTCGCCTTATGACCGGCGCCGTAAGATAACCCTTCGAGACCAATTACAGAATTTCTATTTCTCTCTTCTTCGTCAAGGCATGGAAGACATAGCTCAACCCAAGTCGTGGATGGAGGCTTTCTTCTTGCTTGAGCGTTTCCTGGAAACATGCGACAACGGAGCACGTCAAGTGGTTTTCATAGATGAATTGCCGTGGATGGATACTGCTCGTTCCGGTTTTCTTACGGCATTGGAAGCTTTCTGGAACGGTTGGGGCAACATGCGCCATAATCTGTTGCTAATAGTTTGCGGTTCGGCTACCTCTTGGATGCTCGATAATCTTATCAGTAATAAGGGTGGGCTGTACGGACGCCTGACTGGAGAAATCAAGCTGTCGCCGTTTACATTGAAGGAATGCGAAGATTTTTATCTTAGCCGTGGCATAAAGATGTCTCGTTATAACACCATGCAGGCATATATGATCATGGGCGGAATACCTTTCTACATGAATTTCTTCAATCCTTCATACAGTTTGGCGCAGAACATTGATGCTCTGTTCTTTGCTCGTAATGCCAAGTTGGGGGATGAGTTTGAGCGACTCTTCAATTCTGTTTTCGACAATGCTGAAGACTGCATGCGTATTGTTCGCTTGTTAGGCTCCCGGCATTCCGGATTTACTCGTAAGGAGATAGCCGAAAAGACCGGACTTAACCCTAATGGTGACTTCTCTAAAATGTTGAAGGCTCTGATTGGTAGCGATTTCGTTGTGAAGTACGTGCCGTTCGGAATGTCCAAGCGCGAAGAACACTATAAGTTGATTGACTCGTTCTGTTGGTTCTGGCTTCATTTCAAGGAAGGGAAGAAGATAGGGCAGGAGGATTATTGGCAGCGACATCTCAAGGAGAGCGACGTCGCCTCATGGCGTGGCATAGCCTTTGAGGAGGTGTGTCTGCAACATATTGCCCAAATCAAGTATTCTCTTAATATTGCTGGCGTTTCATCCCAACAATCTGCTTGGGTGGTGAAAGGTGGCGAAGAAACGGAGGGTATGCAGATAGACCTTCTCATAGAACGTGCCGATGACGTGGTGAATGTATGCGAGATGAAGTTCTACAGATCGCCTTTCGTGCTTACTAAGCAGTATGCACAAGTGCTGAGTGCCCGCATGCAGACAATGGAGAAGAAATTCCCTGCATTGACATTCCACTTGACTTATATAGGCTGTACGGAACTGGTAAGAAATGAATATTCAGACATGTTCACGGCTTCACTTACTCTGGATGACTTGTTTGTATATTAGGAGGGGTTTTGTGTTGCAGCTTATTGTAATACAAATAACGAAGGAATATATATCGCTCGGACGCGGTAACAACGAATTAAAGCGAATTGACGAATTGTTGGGTTGGGTTATAGTGCGAATTAAATCGAATTGTTGAATAGCCTCCTAAGTTTGCCTCGACAGCTTGGGAATTGCAGTTTAGCGGTGAGTTTGCTGCGGTAGGCAGGGCTTTGACAAAAACCTTTCTCCACAATCCGTTTATGGGCGCAAATCCTATCGGATTTAAATAAAAGGCTTTACATTAGGTCTTACGAGAACCAGTTCTCGCCAACCTAACGTAAAGCCTTTTATTTGTGCACAGCACGCGCCCATAATCGGAAAAAACAAAGAAAAACACAAACGGGTGTGTAACACCCGAATTAGGATTTAGGAATTTTGAGTTTTGAATTATTCTCGGCTTCGCCTGCAATTTTGAATTATTCAATTCTTAATTGGAAGATTTCGTTCTATTAATTCAAAACAGGACAGTTCACAATGCGCCTTGGCGCATAATTCAAAACTCAAAATTCCTAATTCGGACGGCGGGTGCCGTCCGCTACCTTGTGTTTTTTATGTTTTTCTTTTGTTGGCACAGTGATGCTTCGGCATCACTCATGATATCGTTTGGAGGATGGGTGTCGAGAGCAACGCTCTCGTAAAGCCCATTCGCCAAACGATATCATGAACCCGTAGGGTGTGACAACAAAAGGTATGTGGATAAAGGTTTTTGTTAAAGCCCTGCCTAACACAGCTACCTCACAGATAAATTTCTGTTTAGCGGTTAGTCAGCCTGACAATATTTGCATTTCTAACGCTCAATACTCCTCGCTCAGCGCACAACGAAATCTTTGGTGCGAAATTTTCGAGTTTTGAGCGTGCAACGATAGTGTATTGACGCACAGTTGATTATGCTGACTGGGGAAGAAATGTGCAATGAATAAGGGATATAAACAAGCATAATTGGGTGCAATAGCGCCACTTTTACACTACAATAGTGCCACTTTTATCATGCAATAGCGCCACTTTTACACTCTAATAGTGCCACTATTGGACTGTAAAAGTGGCTCTATCGTATGGCTCGGGGGCAGTTTGCACAGCAAAACACCCTAAAAACAGCAATCCATAACTCTATAATCAATTTTTATTTTGTAACATGTTTTTACTCTCTTGTACGATATTTGCATTCCTTACTGTTTGGTCCTTTAATACTTAATCTTGAAGTAATCGAGCAACATCTTGAAATGGTCTTGCGCTGTCAGGCATGTGTCTGTAAGATAGCCGGGGATATGGTTCCATTCATGTAAGCCACGATAATAAAACATTTTAAGTTCGTCGGTTATGATGAAAGGCACAATGGCGTGATTGAGACATTCCTTGAACATTATCAGTCGCCCCACTCGTCCGTTGCCATCCTGAAACGGATGGATGGTTTCGAAACGATGGTGGAAGTCAAGAATATCCTCGAAAGCTATCACCTTCTTGTTCTTATAATCCCTAAGCAATTCGCGGATGGCCTTGCCTACCAACTTAGGATCTGTCGTCTCAATGCCACCCACCTCATTAGCATATCGTTTGTATTCGCCTACGGCAAACCACGACTTTGAGGCATCTGACGTGCCAGCCTTCAACAAAGCGTGCATTTGTTTAATCATAGCTTCCGTCAACGGTTCTTTAGCCTTGTCAATTATAAAGTCGATACACTTGAAATGGTTTGTGGTTTCAATAATATCATCCACTTTTACCGCTTCGTCAGTAATTCCTATGGTATTGGTTTCGAAAATATACCTGGTCTGTTCCTTTGTAAGTCGGCTGCCCTCAATATGATTAGAGTTATAGGTCATATCTATCTGTATACGATGATAGATGCCGCCCTTCATCCTCCCTTCTTTTTGTTCTCTTAATGACTGAAGAAGGGGCGAAACACTATTCCTTGCATTCTTTCTTTGTGGCAATGGAGCATTCGCAGGAACACTCCATGTCTTTCCTATCAGTTGAGCACCCGATATCTTTCCCTGCACACAATAGTTGCGTACGGTCCTTTCTGACATCCCATGCAAGTCTGCATATTCTTTTGTTGATATATATTCCATACGTTATCGGCATAAAAAGTGAGTAATAATATGCAAATATAGCTGTTTTCTTGCCGATAACGGCAAGAAAACAGCTATATTTACTGCAAATGCTCAATATTATGTTTAGTTTACTTCGTCTGCAAAAGATCGAAGTAGATATTGGGATCCTCCGATGTCGGTTCCTTGCATTCTCCGAACTCTGGATCAAGCGTCACTTCCATAGCCTTATCTTCCATAGCCGTAAACTTATCTTTCTTACCATATCCGGTTTTATAAATTGGGACGATTCTTATGATATATTTCTCAGGCTTTCTTGAGTTGAGTCTGAGTCCCCACTTCTTCTTGCCGTCTCTCAATTCAAAGAATACTGGTTTTGAGGATGCAGCAAATGTTCCATCGGGTCTATGCAGTTCGAAACGCATGCCCCATTGCGTAACGGTGCTCTTTCCGCTTGCATACAATTCACCTCTGATTTCATAACCTACCGGTCTTTTCGGATTGTCGAAATCTGTATACGAACATGCCTGACGGCAATTGCTCAGTTCCATTATAGTCCGCACTCCGAATGGTGTCTTGTCCGAATAAATCGCACGTTTGGAATCGTCATCGTAGCCAACCATGGCGTAGAACGTCTTGTTCTTCTTGTTGTCTATCTCAAATTCTGTCTCCCAACTGTTCTTGCTCTTTTTCTTCAAATAATCGTGCATCACCAATTCTGCATCTGAATTATATATTGTCACAAACGGATTGAAGGTCTTTGGTGTCTCGGTGAACCATACTCTGGCAACATAACGCCTCTTGGTTACATTCATATCTGAAACATAGTCGAGAGGAATTATAGCCATAGACGTTATTCTTGGTGACAAGTAGAATGTCTTGACTGGCCAGTATCCTTCGAATATCGTGCCTTTGAAGTTCCATATCGGTTTTTCCTTCAAGAGCTGGAACCTTGCACCAATATTAAAACTCAGATTCAATCCTGCTTCTATAGTAGGTGGGTTGTTTATAAGTACTCCCATATCATTAATATCTGTATCGGCACTTAATTTAAGTTGAGGTCCGATTGTTCCTGAACCATACAGTCTGAAGAACTTGTCCAATCCCTTTACAGCAACATATAATTCAAGAGTCAGGTCTGCATTTATGGTAAGATTGCCGTTAATATCATTACCCGACTCCATTTGTGATTTGGAATATTTGGAGTTGATGATTTTAGGTTTCGAACTGTTGGCGGTTTTTTCTATACCCATCTTTTGTACTGACGTTTCACGATTTACACCAATTGCTTCGGCTGTTCCTGATACAGAAACAGAAAGTGAAGGATCAAAACCCACTACTACAGGGGAAGAACCGATAGGTATTTCGAGTTTCTTTGTGATAGGGAGCAACGACGATTCGGCGGTTGACATTATATCTGCCTGTAATGATGCTGTACCACCTACCTTAAATCTTTTGGTGGTTACGGTTGAATCAGTAAAGATGAATCTGACTTGTTCTTTTTCAAGACTTAAGTCAAAGTCAATCTTTCTATATTTCAACGACAAGTATTTAAAATTAAAAAAGCCTGTCAAGGATCCAGTCAAAAATTTATATGACTTTAGATCCTTATTAGCATTTAAATCTAAAGAGAACTCCGTCTTTTCAGGTTCACCGATACCTTCATCCCTCGTCCTCTGCATGGCATATCTTCGCTTCTCAGCCAACGACTTGTCCGCTATGGAAGGATCCATATAGTCTGCTACGTTAATGCTGACATGTATGTCCAGCTTCTTGTATACATGACCTAATGTGGTGTCTGTACACACACACTTTATCATACCGTTCTCCTTCGTTACCGACACCACCTTTCCAATCATTGCGTCCGGGAATGTTTCGGAGAAATTGGAGTAGATAGCGTCTCCTATCTGCGGTATCATCTCGTAGGGCGTTGAGGTGGAAAGCCACACCACAGAGTCTTCGACATTGAGGACGTACTGAGAGTTTGTTTCGTCGAAGACTTTTGTGGTGGGGTTAAACTGGTAGGTGGTGGTGCCGTCAGCGGTCACGTCTGTACGCGGCGAGCTGAAGCCGTCGCCGTTCTCTATGTTGTCGTCCTTGCCCTTCTTCTCGTCTTCCGGCTCGTCCATGTAGAGCGTGCAGGAGGCGAAAGCTAAGGCGGTGAGGATCAGTAAGAATATCTTTTTCATAGTTGTCGGGTTTTATAGATTCGTAACTCCTTTAAACGTCAGTCGAGGTGTAATGTTATCAACTTTGAGAGCGTGCCGTGCGTCTCGCCGTCGAAGGGCAGCTGCACGTCGAAGGTGCGTAGGCGCACCTCCCGCCGGTCGTAGCACTTGAAGGTGATGATGTCCTCGTCAGAGGCGCTCACCGGACCGTACACGCGGATGACGGCATAACGCTTGCCCTTTGCCTCCTTCAGTTCGGCTATGCCTCGCAGCTCGTCGTCCACGAAGGCAGCCACGGCGATGTCGTCGCCGAGCTGTCTGCCGGCTACGCTGATGTCGGCGTAGACGATGGTGTCGAAGAAGTACTTGTTACGGTCAACTGTCCACGGGGTCATTACGGTCACCACGCAGGTGTCCAGACGCATAGTGGCTGACGACATCGCCGTGACGTAGGCGGTGCCGGGCTGCTGCGCCACGAGTGTGTCGACGCAAAGACGTGCTATTTCGGGCTGGTCGATGAGCCACATCACGCCCTTGTCCTTCACCTCGGGCGGCGAGAAGGTTACGGTCAGACGCAGCGAGTCGCCGGGCATGATGAAGACGGTGTCGCGGTCCATCTTCATCGTTGCTGACGTTGTCTCGCCCGCCTCGTCCACGTCGAAGAGTTCGCCGCAGGAAGTGAGCAGCGGCATGGCTGCCAACAGGCAACATGTAAGGAGTTGCCACATACGCGTCCTGACACCCCGTGGCGACAGAAGCTTGGTTATGAATAGTCTTATCTTTTTCATTTCGGATGGATGTTGCCTGTGTTAATATATCAGAAGTTATAGTATTTAAAGAAGTTATAGTCATATAACTTCTTAACTCCTCTTCCTATTTCGCCGGAGCCGTTATCGTCACCTTGTTGGAAGGCTGGCTGCGTCTTCCGTCCGTGAAGCGCACCACGACGTAATAGCTGGCTGACTCGCCCGGTGAAAGGAGCTGGTCGGTATGGAGCGGCATGTCTGGCTCTGTGGAGCAGAGGAAGGTGTAGTCTGCCTCGTCCTTGCCCTTGCGATAGACGCAGTAATAGTAAGGTGTCTGCTTGCCATCCACTGCCTTATGCTCCCATGAGAGACGTGCTTCGTCCTTGACGGTGTCGTATGTTCCGACTGCCTTGATGCCGAGTTCTGCCTCGGTAAAGTCAGCGAAGCGTGCCGAGAAGATGAGGCTTGGCTCGGAAGCTATCTCCGAACGGTTGAACGACACTACCATATACTCATAGTAATACGTGTTGTTGGTCTGCGGCTTGTCGGTGAGATGTATCACTCCGTCGGGGCTTGCCTTGAGCACGTCCTCCGCCGTGACGATGGCTATGAGGTCCCACGTGCTGCTGTTCTCCAGTCGGCGGTAGATGCGATGATAGTACATATCGGCGTCCAGTCCGGTCACCCAGTCCATGTGTATGCCCGAATTGTCCACCCAAGCCGAGTCGAGGTGGGGCTGTGTAGGCGGTGTGATGTGCGGTCGCTCCACCTGCAGGATGGGCGAGAACTCACCGGTGTTGTTGCTGTAGTCCACGGCACGCACCTTATAGTAGATGAATCGCTGGTTGACGGTCATCTGCACCGTGTCTACGAACATCGTGTCCTTCAGCTGTCCCTGGTTGCGCATAAGGAAGTGGTGGGTGGTGTCGTTGGCGTAAGCCAGCTCGTAGTAAGCCACGTCGTCGTCCGCTGGCTTGTCCCATCGCAGCGTGATGGTGCCGTCGCTTGCCGAAACCTCAGCACGGAGATTGCCGGGAGCGTCCGGAGCCTTCATGTCGCTGATGCGGAGCTGCACGGGCATCGAGTAGCCCACGTTGCCAGCCTCGTCGTATGCTGCCATGACGAGCATGCCGGTGGAGAGTCCGGTGACGTCCACCTTCACCTCTCTGGTGTCCGCCGGAAGCGTCTTTTCGCAGAGCGGCTTCCAGTCGTTGCCCGTGAATCGTTCGTTATAGTAGAGCGGGAGGAATCCTGCGAGGTCGGCTTCCACGGTGTCCTTCTCCCACGAGATGGTGGCGAATATCTGCTTCGTGGGGTCTTTCTCGTCGGGACGGTCGATGTTGACGAGTGTGATGGTCGGACCCTTAGGCGGCTTCATGTCGCCCACCTTTACGGTTACCGTCTCGCTCGGTGCTGTGGTGTCGCCGAAAGCGTCGTGCGCCATTACGCGATACTCGTAGGTTCCGGGCTGCGGCACCTTGTCGACGTACATCACTTCCTCGTCCTTGTCGTCGAGGTCCTGCTTATACATCGGCATGTAGGGCTTGCTGTTGACGCGGCGCCATTCCTGCGTGCCAGCCACGCGGCGCTCAATCTCGAATGACGAGTTGTGCTTGTCGGTCCAATAGAGCGTCACGGCGAGCTGTCCGGTGATGCTGTCCGTCAGTCCCACGTTGTAAGGAGCGGGCACGTAGGGCTTGTTCTCCACGTTGCTTACCTCCTTGCCCTTGATGAACATATTGTCGTTCTCAAAGCGGCGGGCGGGCTGGATGATGTACGTATAGCGTGCTCCCTTGCGTACGTTGCGGTCGACGAAGCGCATTGCCATGTCTTCCGCCAAGTCCTGACGCCATTCCGATGCGAGGATGGCGAAGGCAAGGCTCGTCACCTGGTCGTCATACAGCTCGAGCATCGATCCGTACGATCCCGGTTCCTCACGTGTCTCGGTGGGCTTCTTCAGGTTGTCGCCGTAGAGGAGTCCGTAGCCGATGGTGGCTACCGAATCGTTAGGCGCATACTTGGCACGAAACTCCTCCAGCGTCTTGGGCTTGAGCGCCAGCGCCAGCGTGTCGCAATGGTTCTTCTCGTCCCAACGATATATGTTATATCCGATGAGATTGAGCCTCATCCATGCAGCATAGTCGGAGGGAGCCCATCTCAGCACGATGCGGTCGCCGTAGGCACGTGCCGTGAGCATGATGTCGGAGCCTTCGTATGGCTTGCCCTTGAAAGCCGTGGTGTCCTGCGCCACCTCTCCCGGCAGCATCTTGCCGGCTGTCGGGATGGTGTCGTTCTGTGTTCCTCCATAGAAGGAATATCCGGTTCGTGAGCCGACACTCGCCACCGCTGTGATGGCGGCGAAAGCGCAGGTGGCGGCGAATGCGGCTGATAGTCCTTTCATTATCTTCATATCTGTACGTTTTATGGTCTGTTAATAGAATTTCTTTAGCGGCTCGTTGATGATGATGTCACGCTGACTGTTGCTGTACGATACCGTATACTCCTTCTTCTGTACGTCATAGTCGTCGATACGGTAAGTATGGACAATCATCTTCTTGAGGTTCTTCATCGCCTCCTTAGCCTTGAACGAAGCTTCGGGATAGCCCTTGTCGCCCGTGAAGGTGAAGAGCACCATTCGGCTCTGCTTCATGCTCTGGCGCGGTGTGGCTCGCTTTCCTGCTCCCTTCATGATGCTGTTGAGCGATACCTTACGTCCTGACTCGGAGTTGTCAATGATGCCACACCATAGCAGCGTCATCTGATAGTACGGAATCTTTATCATCTGCGTAGTCTCGTTCAGACCCTCTCGCGACACTATGATGTCGGTTCCGAGATGCTGGAGGTTCCATTCCTCCACAGCGTTGGCACGCTTTGTATTGAACGTGGTTCCACCCTTATCGAGCACCATCTTGGCATTCTCCTTTATCTTCTTGTCCACGTCCTCAGCGAGGTAATAGACGTTGGCGATGTTTTTAAGAATGTCGCCTGCCGGGTTCTTGGGCTGATACGTCGGAATGGTGGCGTGGCATCTGATAGGATTCACGTAGTCGTAACGGTCATTGTCGATGAGCGGCAGCGGATATTCCGAACCGTAACCTCCCGACGGATAGACAGAGTTGCGACGAATCTTCTCCAAGTCGTTCACGATGTTGTCGTTGACATCGCCTTCGGCAAGGAATCCGCTGTAGTTGCCGCCGAGGTCGCTGTAGGTGAGCGACGTGGTGGTGGTCACCATAGTCTGTATACGGTCTGACTCGATGTTCCATCCGCCTATCAATGCCCAGTTGGCAAGGTAGCTGATGTAGCAGAACGGATCGTAGTAGGCGAGGAGAGTATTGGTGTTAGGATACTTCTTCTGTCTTTCCATTAGCGAAGTCTTATATCCAATCTCCACGTCAGATATGTTGCTGATGTCCGCGCCGTCGTTCTTGAGCGTGGCGACCTTCGTTCCGATGAACGGCAACTCATAGTCGAGCGGACGGCCGTTGTTGCCGGTTGTCCAGTCGCCGTCAATGGTTGTGACGTTGAGGTCCATGATGTTGGCAGCAATCACCGGTTCTTCGGTTTCGCGGTTGTCGTAGCAGGTGAATACGTACTCCCAATACCATTCCTTGCCTTCAGGAGCCTGGTCGTCGGTCTTGTCTGGCAATATAATGCCGGGAGACATCGTCTTTTCGTCGGTCACACCCGACTGCAGAGCATCGTCATCAGTCTTCTTTATGCCTCCCGACAACGTGCCGTTGGGTTTTCTCGTCACGGACTGCTCCTCCTTCTTCACCTCCTTCGTAGACGATGAAGATGACGAATCGTCCGACTTGGGCACTACGCGAGTGCCTAAATTGACGGATGGCGAAGTCTGCGTTGTGGGCTGTCGCCTTGTCGGTGTTGTCTCGGACGAAGAGGTGTTGCCCGATGTAGAGGTAGTGCCTGACGAAGCTTTCGTTATGGCAGACGACTTGGTCACCCTTGTCTTCCTTGTCTGCGGTGACATAGCGTCAGCATAAAGGTCGACGTTCTCGTTGGCATCCATGTACGGACCATGGAATGCAGGTCCGAAGCGGAGGTCCTTTTTTATCTTGTCATTTAAGAAACCCTCATTAAAGTTCTTTCCTATATTATCATTGATGGCATATCCCAAAAAGCGTCTTGAGCTGATTATCTTTATCACCTTATGGCCGTCGATAGTCTTAGGTGCCATGCCATTAGGACTTGCTCCGTTGGTGTACCTAGAGTAGTATTTCTCTCGGAAGAGAATGGTCTTCTCCGCTACAACTGTCTCTTTCGTCACCTTGGTCTTCTCATAGTCGAGCACGAGGTTGTAAGTGTTACCCGGCAGAACCTTGGTTTTGAATGACGCAGAAGCTCTGTTCTCCCAGCCTGCATACACTTCCTGCTCCTCAATCACCTTGCCGTCCTTCTTCAGCTTCCACTTGAGTTTGCCGTCAGAATAGAGGCGGTTCAGTACGTTCTTTTCCTTGAGCACGATGAGCGGATTCTGCACGTCAGTGGCATAAGCAATGACGGGTTCAGCCGACTTCAGTTCGTTATACTTCGACGGATAAGCCACAGCCACAAATGACTGGAGGTCGCCTCCGTCCTGAATGTTCATGCCGTCGCTGTTGCCGGTACGGAAGTAGAACGCCTTGGTCTGCTCCCATGGCACTTCCTCATACTTGCCCTTCTTGACATTGTATGTCTCGGGGTCGTGCCAGTTGCCGGCACGCAGCTCCTTGGCAAAGCCAGTAATCTCGAGCTTGTAGAAGCGGTTGGGGTTGAGGCTGCGCATTCCTCGTACCGTCACCTTAGTGGCATTGAACTCTATATTATAGTAACGTATCACGCTGTCGCGCATTGTAGAGTCGCTATACTCGTAGAGCTTAACCTGACTGGTGGACGGATTGAAGCGGAACGTACGAGTTGACGTGGTCTCGAGAATCTCTCTCTCGGCTTCCACCTGCTTCATCTGTCTGTGGAGATCGGTCTGGTCGAGCAGCGGATACTGCTCGTTAAGACGTGCCATCGGAGTGATGGTGAAGTCGGTGGGCAGGTCAGGACTGATGGTCATCTTGTGGTTCCATCCGTTCTTTCTTGTCTCCTCGCCAATGGACGATTCGCCCCAAAGCTGGAAGTCGTCAAGCGCATTGCCGTAGAAGATGTCACACTTCTTGCCGCAAGTGAACTGGAAGCGGCGGTTGAAGTTGATGAGTCCGCCCAAGAGACGGAGCTTCATGCGGAGGTCGCCGGTGAAGTAGCTCGGGTTAGGCAAGCCCATCTGGAGCACGCCGCCGATGCCAGCGTCCACGAGGTCAATGCTGCCCTTCCAGAAACCGAGGTTCAGACGCAGACCCATCTTGGCATAGAGGTAAGCGTAGAGCTGTCCTTCGCCGTACCATCCCTTCCATCCTGCTGCGCCGGGAACGCCTACACAGTAGACCTCGTCGCCGATGTGCGTGATGCTGACGTCGAAGCCAGCCTCTGCGCCCATGTCGGCATAGAGGATGCCGAGGTCCACATTGATGTAGCCCCATACGCTTGCGCCGAGCATTACGCCACCCGTGGCGTTGGCGCGGAATTCCCTGATGGCTTCCTCGCGGGCACGCTCAGCCTTGCTTACGTCAGCAGACTGAACGCCGTTGCTGCCGCGGCTACCGGTGAGGAACTGGCGGATGTTTTCGGGAATAGGAGGCAGAGCGCCGTTGTCCGGCAGCTCGTTGCCCACACAGAAGTAGGCATCCGCTCCGATCTTCACTTCCACAATCTTAGCCTCAAGGTCAATGAGGATGAACTGGCAGCGTTCGCTCTTCTGCGGTTTGCCCAGATAGAGGTGCCACTTCACCTTGTCGAAGTTAACGCCCTTGTCGCGCCATGTAAGTCCAAAGTCGAGAGATATCTTGGCTCCTGACGTAGCCTTGAAGTTATCTTTGTTTTCGTTCTTGTTTTCATCCTTGCTCTCGTGTTTCTCCTCCGTGCTGTGTTCCTGATGGAGATTGTCCAGTCCAGCCATTGATCCCAGCTTGTCGTAAGTGGTCTTTATGGTGTCGTTGAGAGCCTGCATCTGCTTCAGAATCTTGCTGTCCGCAAGCTGTTCCGTGTACTTCGTTATCTCACCCGCATACTTCTTTGCGAGTCCGTCCGCCGTGGCGTCATCCGTGACGTTCAGACGCAGGTACTTCGACTGGTCGTCGTTCTGATAAACGATGGACGCTCTCGAATTAACCAAGCCAGCCATAGCGCTTACGTTGCCGTCAAGCATGAATGTGGTGAGGCGCTTGTGCTCCTTGTCGTATACCACGGTGAGTGAGAATTTGCCGCCGATGACGTTGTCGCCGCCCGACGCTGCTATTCCCAGACCAGCCGTTACGCCGATGACGCCCTTCTGAGCGATGGCCTTCGTTGCGTCCTTCGGGTCCTTTCGGCAGTTGAAGTAGAAGCCGCCGTGGATGTCGTTAATCTCGATTGGCGGAATCTGCAGACCCACAGCCGAGCCGATAGCGATGTTGAAGTAGCCCCAAGTGAAGTTGTTGCCTTCCTCCTTGTGCTCGAAATAGCCGCCGTTTGAGTCGAAGGTAAAGAGATTGCCGGGGAGCGCAAACTTAAGGTGGCCCTTATATCCCTTGTCCTTCACCTTTTCGTTAGGACGTATGACGTCCATTCTTCCCGAGATGGTGATGCCCGGAAGGTTGGACGAAACCTCGATGGAGTTAAACAGACAGTCCTTATATTCCAGCGAGATGTTGCTGATGTCGTCGAGGTTCTTCACCTCTGCCTGCAACTGAATGCCGGCCTTTGCCACCACGAGGTCTTCCAGCAAACCTATCTTTCCCTCGAGGTCGAGCGTCATTGCGCCACCCGAATAGCCGAGGTCATAGCGCGTAATGCCGAAGCAGAACGGGCCTATCTTCTTCTCTAAAGAAGCCAACGACCATTCGCCCATGTTGAAATAGATGGGCTTGTCTTCAGAACCGAGGTTGCGTTCTTTCTCCTCGCAAAGCGTCTTCCACGCCGAACGTCTCAGTTCTTCTGCCTGAGCAGCATGTGCCTTCTTCTGTGTTTCCTCCTTATCGTAGATTGATTCCCACGTAGAACAGTTGGCAATGCGCATCTTTGTGAAGTGGATGCCGGGGATGCTGAGCTTCAGCGGCAGTCCGTCGAGAGCGTTCTTGACAAATGACGAGCGTTCCTTAGCCTTGTCAATCTTGTTGTTCACATTGTCCAGCTTGCCCTGAATCTCGTCAGCATAGCCGATGGTAATGCTTCCGCCCATCGAGAATTCCAGTCGGGTCTTCGTCGATCCGTCCGCCTGGTCCTCTGCTTCGAGGAAGAAGTAAGTCTGCTTCTGCTCAAGGTTTGCCTCTGCAAGGATGAAGTCAAAGTTGATGTCCTCCACCTGCTGCACCTTAAATATATAGGCGTAGCCGTTGTCATTGTCCTTCTTGAAGCGCTTCTGGTTATATATATTACATGTGTAGGCGATGTCGCTGTTGACGAGCGGCAGCTTCATGTTGCCGTCGAAGTAAGCCTTCTCGAAGTTGCTCTGCAGGAACTCCACGCCCACGTTGTCGAGCGTAAACGCCCAACCTCCGAGCTTTCCGGTCTTCGCGCTGATGATGTCCTCAGCACCGAACTTGAGCGAAACGCCCGACTTGTCGAAGAACATGTCCTTGGCAGCGAGAGTAAGGCGTCGGTCGCCGTCGCCGTCTTCCTTGCCCACTTCCATAGCCTTCGGGAACTTTACGCCCACCTTGCTGATGTAAAGGCCCATCCATTCCTTGTCGTTGGTGCGGATGTCAGCCTTGCTCTTGTCATAACCGGCGGGGAACGATCCCATGTTGTTGTCGTTCACCGTTGTGGAGTGGTCGTAGACAATGGCACCGGGGCAGAATGTCCAGCCCGGAAGAGCCTCAGCCTCGAAGTCGTCCATGGCAGCGCTTGCCGTCCAGTTGTTCCAGTCCTTGATGTCAGTCTGGATGTTCAGCACGGGTCGCTCTTCCGTAGCGGTGCCGTTAGCCACCTTCTTCAGCTTAGGAATGGCGATGTCGATGTCGATGTGCAAGGCAGCCAAAGAGTCAGCCTGCCAGTTGATGTAGCATCCGTCCGCAGGTGCCTGACCTTCGTCAGCCACGGTGATGTCGGTCGGAGCCTTAAACTTAATCTGGAAACCGGACGACGGTTCCTTCACGTCGATGGTGGAAAGCAGGCACATCGATCCGCTCTCCGGCAACAGACGGTCGGGGCTGATACATGTGTGCGGTGCACCGAGGATGAGGATGTTGTTGTCCGTATAGCGGCTTTCGGGCAGCGTGAACGTACCGATAAGGTCCATTGAAGCCCACGAAGGAGCGAATGTCACGTTGACAATCTGGATGTCCACCGGAGTCTTGTTTACTGACTTCGGCAGCTTCATCGGCATCATTATGTTGTCAAGCCTGCCTTCCGTGAGGAAGTCCTTGGCTCGATGATAATAGTCATAATACTTGCCGAGGCTGAGCTGCTTGGCGATGTCGCGACCCTTGTTTGACGCTTCCTTCTGCAACATCTTGGCATAAGGTATGCCAGTGTCGCCGATAAGGTTGTCAATGCCCCAGTCGGAGAAGAGTTTGTCCACCTGGTCGCCGTTGTTCGACGCCCATGTGTCGCCCTTCATGCCCTTAGCCTTGCCGGCATAAACGATGTCGTCGGTATTGATGAAGAGCGAGTCGAACTCCACCTTCACCATCAGCGACAATCCGAGCGGCGACCATTCCACACGACCGTTGCCGCGGAATCCGCCGTCCTTGCCGTTCTCCTTCATCTCGTCGATGGTGAGCTGATACTGTCCGATGCCCACCTCTTTGCCTATGAAGTCCTTGGCAGACTTCTTCGTAGGCTTGAGATTCTCGATGTTCACCATTGACGAACACTGGAAGAACTTCTGGCTGATGCGCTGTGCGAGGGCGAAGTCGATGACGTTGACGGAGTCGTTGACGAACGCCACGGACTGTACGTTCTCGCTCTTGGGGAGCACGCGCAGAACCATATAGTCGCCAGCCACCACCTTGTCGCTGATCTTCTCCCACTTTATAGAGTCAGAAAGGTCGTACGTGGAGTGTGTGTAGACCGGCTCTGAGGCGAAGATGTCGGCGCGGTCCATCTCGGGTTCGCCGCGGAAAAGCTGCACCTCATAATTGATCTTCACCGTGTCCTGACGTTCGCCTACGCCACCCACGAACCATGCCTTCTTCCATTCCACGCCGATGTCGTCGCCCGTGAATGACTTGCGGGCTCCTGCATTGCCGGGGAAACTCGGGCGGATGATCTGCGGATTGCGGAAGTTATAGACCGAGTCGGTCACTTCCTCCTTGCCGCTACCGAATCCGAAGTCGAACTCGTCGTCGTCTTCCTCCTCATTCTTCTTGTCCTCCTTGTCCTTGTTGTCGGGCGTTGGGGGCGTCACCACGGTGGTGGCGTCAGGCTCGAAGCGGAACAGACGCAGGTCGGAATTGCCGTCGTTCTCCACCATCGAGTAGTTGAGGTATGTGCTGCCAAGCCCAGACTGTTCCGCCGTGACACGTGCCACGTAGGTCATGTCGTCTATCATGGAGCGGATGCGCTCCTGCGGCAGAATCAGCATCGGCGACATCAGTCCCGACTTCTCGTACACGGCAGGATTATACTCTATGGCTTCGTCAGGCGTCTGACCGCCGACAAGCTGCACCACCTTAAACTTATACGTAAAGCGTGCCGCGCCGGGATTGCACGTCACGATGGGTTCTTTCCACGTAAAGAGGGCGTTCTGCTTGTCCATGGTGCATACCGAAGCGTCGGCATTATTGCCGATACCGGGCATAGGCATCAGGAACTCAGGCGCCTGAGCCTTATAGCATATCGTGAAGATGCACTGTCCGCTGCTGGGGCTGCTCACCATGACGGGAGTGTCACGTCCCGGCTCCCAGCGGTAAGCCACGAGGCGCATGCGATACTGACCCTCGGGCAGGAGTCCGAAGGCGCCGCCCTCATAGTCGCTGAACAGACCCGGGGTGGTGGCGATGCGGTCGTTGGGCACATGATTGAAGAGATTCTTCATCTCCACCATGCTCAGAATATGCGTTCCGCCGGAAGGCACCGTGATGGGCTTGTCGGGCTGATACTGCGCAGGAATCTTGACGTAAAGTCCCGAGTTGGGATTTATCTGCTCAAGGTACATGACGAGATAGACGTTCTGTGTCTCGCCAGAAGAGTTGATCAGACTTACGTTAAAGTAGTTGCCGGGATTGGCTACGTACAGCATCGCCTGCGGAGGCAGCGTGGGCTGTACCGGATTGACCGTCACCATTACGTCCTGAGCGGCTGCCTGCAGCATGGCACCCAGGATGATGAGTAGTGATAGGATGTGGAATCTCAGTCTGTTCATATCTTGATCTTTATTTTATCGTGGGAATAAAAGTTACACTATAGCGACTTGTTCTGTTCCTTCTCCGCCTTACGCTTTATCTCGAGGAGCGTGAAGGTGTAGGTGTAGTTGAAGCTGAGGTTGATGTCCGTGGCGTCCAGCTTTGAACGTGTCTTGGTGATGTTGACGTCGCCGTACTTGTTGAATCCGGCAGTCATCGAGAAGAGATGCTTCTGCTTGATGCTGTAGCTGGCAGCCATGTCGCATCCCATGGACAGGCTCTTCGACTGTCGCTTCACCTCATTGTAGCACATCGAGAACGTGGCTGAGAGGTTGAGGGCATCGTCCTTTAGGAAGGCGCGGTTGGCTGTCACCGAGGCGAGGTCGCTGGTGTAGCGCGTGTTGAATCCCTTTGACGACTGGTGGTTTATGGAGGTCTGGAAGCTGGTCTTCCATGCCTTCACCTCCAGTCCGTAGCTGGCTCCGATGGCGAGGGACGTTACGTCGCTCACGCCGGTGGCGAAGCGGTTGAGGTCCTTGTTCTGCACGAGGCTGGCAGAGAGCGAGAAGGCGTGTCCGAACTGGTCGTTGTCCACGGCGTAGGACGGCGTGAACGTGAAGGTGTTCATGGCGCGACGTACGCGGGTGGTGTCGTTCACGTGTGCCGTGCCGTCAGCCTGCGTCTGCAGGTAGCCGTTATAGCCGAACGAGAGGTTGAGGCGGTTGGCTATGCGTGTGGCTATGAAAGCCGAATAGACAAAGCCCCGCGTGGTATAGAGCTGCTTGTTGGAGAGATTGTCCTCCTGAGCGGAGAACGTGGCTGCCACCGACACGCGGCGGAAGAGCGTGGTGCCGAGGCTGGCTCCGACGCTGTGATAGTTGTTAGCCATATAGTAAGTGCCGAGCGACGTATAGTCGGGCTGTATGATGCGATAGAAGAGCGAGGCGTTCACGCCGCCGGCGTTGATGTTGAGGTTGGCGTCGCCAGCGAAGCGTGCCATGGAGGTGTAGCGTGTGTCGAACACCTTGTCCCATCTTGTCACCTTGCTGTCCGTCACCTTCTCCGCGCGGGTGTCGGTGGTGAAGGCTGATGTGGCTACGTTGGCTGTCAGCGACATCCAGTTCTTGATGCTCACGCCTCCCTTCAGTCCCACCACGATGTTCTCCTGCGGCGAGATGCGCTCCTGCCAGTACTCGTCAATGGAGCTGCGGCGGTCGTATGCGCGGAGCAGATAAAGGTCGAGGTAGTTGCTGCCCGTGCCGTAGCCTATGTTGAATCCCCATCCTATGCGTCGATACTGCGGATTGCGCGGCGAGGGCGACGTCGGGTCGTCGTTGACGGCGCTGCGCAGCGTGCCGTAGAAAGCTCCCACGCGGAACTTCTGCGTACGATATTCCAGACCCACACCGTTGTACGACATACTCATGACGTAGGGCGAGAATCCTGCCGACGACCTTCCTATATGTCCGTGCCATTGCTTGTACGACGGCGAGAGATTGAAGGAGATATGGGGATAGTTGAAGTCCAGATTGTTGTTGGAGTAATAAAGCGAGAAAGGCATGTTGAATCCATACATGCTGATGTTGAGGTTGAGGAACAGCGTGTTGCTCAGCGGCGAGGCGTATGCGCTGCCTGCCGTTGAGTGAAAGTAGGTGTTCTGTGTACCTACGGAACCCGTGATGATAAGGGGATCGCTCTTCGCAATCTCCGTGATGTTCTGTGCTGTTGTGCCGCTGGTATGCAGAAAGAGTGCTGCCACAGCCGTCAGTATGGTTATGTGTAAGTGGCTTTTCATCGCTTTGGTTCTTTTAGTGGTTATTTAAAGTTTCGCATGTCTCGTGACATGCGAAACTTTTAGTTATATTAGTATAGTCAACTTACTTGACAAGCTTCTTCGTAACGGTCTTGCCGTCCTTGGTCTTCACCTTCACTACGTAAACGCCTGAAGGAAGGCCGGTAACGGTGGTCTCGCCGGTTGAGACAACAGCACCGGATGCGTTGCATACGATGACGTCAGCCACGTCCATGCCCTGGACTGTTATCTGTCCGTCCACAACGGCAATGCCCGAAGATGCGATGTCGGCTGCTGTGATGCCGGTGACGATGCCACCTACAGTCAGACGCTGCGGAGCGCGGAGCGAACCTGCCATCTTTGCGAACGGCATCTGCTCGTTGATGGTGCGCATCTCGCCGCTGACGGCGTCATGGAGCTTGAACGAAATGGTCTCGCCCTTGTCAGCATGTACGGTGATGAAGCACTTGCCGTCTATCATCTCGCCCTCACCGCGGCACTCGTCGCCTACGAAGGCGCCCACCGTGAAGCGTTCTGCCGAATACTCGTTGCCAAGGTCAGCCACGATGGTCATGTTGTCAGCGAACGGAGCGCTGTTGTATGTCCATACGCTCTGCTTGTGCTGGGGAGCGTTCATCACCGGAGTGCCCTGAGGCATACTGCCCTCACGCAGGTATTCCATGTCGATGGTGTCTGATGCTGCATTGAAATACATATATCCGAGTCCGGCACGCAGAGTGGTAAGGGTGCCTGTCCACTTTTCGCCATTGTATTCAGCGAAACCGTCGTCCTTCGATACGATGCGGTCGCCCACGTTGAATTTGTTTGCGTTTGCATCTTCGGTAGAGAACACCGAGTTGATATCGTGGTCATACTGATAGGGATTGCCGAGCCAGTTCCACATCGGCACAATCTGACGATAAGGTCGCATGTCTTCGTAAGCGCCGGTGTACATGATTCTCAAGTCAAGCAGACCGGGCTCCTCTTCCTTCACCTTAATCTTATAGCATGTGCCAGACTCCAAACTGTTGATATCGCCGAAGTAGCCGTATTCGGGGTCGTTATGGAGAAGGGCGTCTTCTGAGCGGATTTCCTCCACCACGTTGCCTAATTCGTATTCAGGAGAGTTCCAGCGCACGCTGCTGGCATAGAACGAAGTCCACTTCCATCCTGCCTTCTGCATATAGCGCTGACCGATATTGACATGAGATGTTGCCACCTCTTCGCCGTCGAGCTTCACGCTGATTGTGGCTCTGCCCACGCTATGAGGTTTGATGGTATAGTTAAGCATGGTCTCATCCGTAGGAACAATCTCTACTATGCTCTTCCATTCCTCAGAAACATAGCTGTCAGGAGTTATAGTAACCTCCACTCTTGACGGGTCTACCTCTGCGTCAACGGGGTCGGGAGTAAGCACAAAGTCGCGTGTCTCGGTGCTTACCATATCCACGTATCCGTCCACCTTGAATCCCTTAAGAGACTCCAAAATCGTTATGTTGAAGTGGTTTGAAATTCTATACTCATCATTTTGGAGTCCTTCTTCAGTTGCGATGGTGCGCTCAGATGAATAGGAGACATTAATCCGTCCCTGACCTATACTATCGATAGATGCAGAAAGGCTGTCTTTCTCGAAATTATAATACAGGTTTACGGCTTTCGTATAAGATAAGATATCCAAATCGCTTTCTGCTATATCGTACTCTTCATATTCTTCATACTTAGGCCATGACGGTGTCATGATGATGTTGTTACGGATATCCTCAGAGATGTCCCACTTGTCAGTATCCTTTCTTGGCATCAAGAAAGTCATCTCCTCCTGCTTGAACGTAATGCTCGTAGGGCCTCTTTTTACGATAACCTCGTATTCGCAATAGGCTCGAGAATTCTGCGTTGAATTTATCGTAACACGAACTCTACCTGGCTTAAGGGCGATCATCTCGTCACCTTCATTAAAATATAAGTCACCAAATATGTCGGTATACTTATAAGCTCCGTCACCATCCTCGTACACTCCCTGATCACTAAAACTTTGGTTAACTTCGTAATGCACGCTGCGGTCTGTAGCATCCTCCGGCATTACCTTATATCCAGACGGAAGGATGTTGAGAAGGTTCTCGCCTACAAACATCTTAATAGTCTTAACGGAGCCAACCATCTCGATATACTCTACCGGCTTAATGACTGTGACCTTAAGGTCCACGCTGGCATTCTCGCCGCTAAGCGTCATGGTGTAAGTGCCGGTCTTTACTGGATTGAACTTGTCAATATCATTACCTTCCATCGGACGGATGGCAGTCTCGTCGCTGCTCTTCCATGTCAGTTCCTCGTTGCAGTCGGCAGGTGCTGTGGTGTAGCCGCTGCGAAGCACTGTGTTGAGGGCAGCAGTGTCGCCCAAGTTAACTGTGATGCCATTCTTATACTCGTCGCGAAGCTCAATAGAGGTGGCAGGCTGGATGACACGAATATTAATGTCGGAATACTGTCCCGTATTCTTCATGTCCCAAAGCTTAGGGAAAACGCCGACGGAACCATACTTGCCAGTTGACTTAATGGCTGTGAGCTTATTTCCTTCGATATTGACATTTTCACTCTCTTCATACATATTCCAGTTTAATTCTGGTATGTTGGCATTCGCTGGCTCGAATGTAATATAATCCAACAAATTGATCTGCTCACCCACCTTAACTGATACTGTCTCTTGGGTGAAACCATAATATAGAGGCTGGATAAACTTCAGCGGGAAGAGGGCTGACAGCGTACCGGTGGTTTTCTTATTAGTATAGGTTACGGCATCGGCTGCAGGCTGTAAGTCGTAAACATAAGATAGCTGACCACCTGGATAAAGTAATCTGAAAGATATGGCTTTGCCTTCGTCATTAGTATCTCCCTTTACACGAAGAGGGAAATAGTTAATGGTCAAAGCCACCGACAGCGACTTTTTCTGTACCTTCGCAAGTCCGCGGCACTCACCATCGATGAATGCTCCGAGGTAAGTGTTCTCTGGTAACTCTTTCTGACCACAATTGTCGAGGCTTCCCTCTGTGAGTCCTACATAAATGACGTGCTCGTCAGGATAGGCATTGGGATTGTAGCCCCAATCGGGTTGTTGTGCCGCCATTCCTACGGCATATAGCAGTAGGGATAGCATTAGTAATAATTGTTTCCTCATATTAAAAATGATTTGAAAGGTGAATAATATGTTATCTATTTAGTTTTATGTTTAATAATGTGATGTTTGGGTTTCTTGGTTATTTCCTGTTCAGTCCCCAGCTTTTCCACATGCTCCCTGATTTTGCCCTCGACGTCATCGTATGAATGTCGCCAAGGTTCGTTCTCAATAGTATAGTCTTGCGGTCTCATATTGTACGTTATTTGTGGTTAGTGATATTTACATGAGACGACACGCCTTACGCTATGTCTGTCAGCACTGCAAAATAAGCTGAAATTCGCTCAAGTCCGTTGTATAAACTTAACAAAAAATGGCCAATTCTTAACAAAATAAGGGTCATCGCACGATTTGACAAGCCAATAGGCAATTTATGTACATGATTTGACAAGTGATTTAACGAAATTTTTGGGATGGACGGGTAGATGAAAACCCCAAAAATCACACGCAAATCCTATCCGTTATTCGACGCAAAGACATCGCATCTTAAGACAAGAAGACAGCATCTTTTGGACACGAAGACATGTTTTTTTGACATGAAGACACGAAGACATGTTTTTTTTACAAGAAGTACATGATTTTTTCTGACTGATGGCGTAGCCAATTAATAAATACCAATTAAAAAGTAATAAATGAGAATGGCGTCTCGCCGTAGCCACGCAGCCAGGAACAGTTAATCAATAATAAGCTGATTGAGCGTTTGCTATGGGAGGCTGCGTGGCTACGGCGAGACGCCATAGCCTCCTAGGTTTGTACTCTCGCTCATTTATAATCTCACCGATAAACTGCAATTCCTCTACCAACTCGAAATTGAACAATTCACAATGCGCCTTGGCGCACAATTCACAATTCAAAACTCACCGCTCGGCTCTGCCGCTTGCCTAAGCAAGAATTCCTACTTCGGACGCCGTCTGCCGTCCGCCGTCCGCCATGCAAATATCGTACAAAGAGTAAAAAGATGTTACAAAATAAAAATTGATTCTAGAGTTCCGGATTGCTGTTTTTACGGTGTTTTGCTGTGCAAACAGCACCCGAGCTTAACAATAGCGCCACTTTTACACTACAATAGTGCCACTATTAGAGTGTAAAAGTGGCGCTATTGCATGATAAAAGTGGCACTATTAGGGTGTAAAAGTGGCGCTATTGCACCCAATTATGCTTGTTTATATCCCTTATTCATTGCACACTTCTTCCAATGTCAGTATAATCGACTGTGCGTAAATAAGTTATCGCTGCACGCTCAAAACTCAAGAATTTCGCACCAAAGATTTCTTAGTGCGCTGAGCGAGGAGTATTGAGCGTTAGAAATGCAAATATTGTCTGGCAAACTAACAGATAAACAGGAATTTATCAGCGAGGTAACTGTGTTAGGCAGGGCTTTGACAAAAACCTTTATCCACATACCTTTTGTTGTCACACCCTTCGGGTTCATGGTATCGTTTGGCGAATGGGATTTACGAGAGCGTTGCTCTCGACACCCATCCTCCAAACGATATCATGAGTGATGC
>ERZ1026776.89-NODE-89-length-67342-cov-22.725148_pt1 | contig 67342 bp, 59 predicted proteins | sample MGYA00380125_ERZ1026776 | MGnify/ENA primary metagenome ERZ1026776 (study PRJEB33269, sample SAMEA4719761) | human gut metagenome | biome: human-associated habitat; feature: organic feature; material: feces | place: Cameroon | collected 2013-10 ...
GATGGTGCCGATATTCAGATGCGGTTTAGTTCTTTCATATTTAGCTTTTGCCATTTTTGAAATTCCTCCAATCAATACATCAACTTAAAAATAGCAGGTCTACCAGACCTATCTTATAATATTCGCTCTTTCGCAGTAAAATCCTGCTGCTTGCAGCAAATAAAATAAAAAACCTCATTTATTTAAATGAGGTTTAGTGGCTAATTGGTGGCGGCGCACGGATTTGAACCGCGGACACTGCGGGTATGAACCGCATGCTCTAGCCAACTGAGCTACGCCGCCATTTGGAGCTGATGACCAGGATTGAACTGGTGACCTTATCCTTACCAAGGATACGCTCTGCCGACTGAGCTACATCAGCAATATTTAGTTGGTTGCGGGGGGCGGACTTGAACCACCGACCTTCGGGTTATGAGCCCGACGAGCTACCAACTGCTCCACCCCGCGATATTAAGTTGGTGGATGGGGTTGGATTCGAACCAACGAAGCGAAACGCGGCAGATTTACAGTCTGCTCCCTTTAACCACTCGGGAACCCATCCGTTTGCGACAAAAAGAATTATACAGGATTTAGGCCAGTTTGTCAACAGCTTTTCCTAAATTTATTTGCATTATTTTTCAAAACAGCTGTAAGCCACATCACTAAGCTATTTTTTTACACATGAAAGCTTATCCAGGCTATAGTCTCCGGACCAGACAATGCTTCTGTATTTCGCCGGCGCCGTATCACCTTCGGTAGAAATGCACAGCACAACAGAGCTTTCATCAAGCTGCAGAAGAGCATTGGCCTGTGCGTCACTACGGCCCAGCAGGGCAAAGCCCAGACCTGCTGCGCCGCTTTCACCGGAAACAATAGCAGCATCACCACTTAAGGGATTGCCTAACACGCGCATGCCATAGGCAGCAAATTCATCCGGCATAGAAGCAAAATTATCTGCATAACGCCGGAGCATCTCCCAGGCAAGGCTGCAGGGTTCGCCACAGCACAGGCCGGCCATGATGGAAGCCAAATCGCCTGTAACATTATGAAGCCTTCCGTCATCAGCCTTAGCTGTCCTGAAAATGCAGTCAGCCTTTTCAGGCTCTACTATGGTGATAACCGGTTTAGCTTCTTTATAATAATCAGCCAGAAAGGCAGCAACAGCACCGGCCATTGCGCCTACGCCTGCCTGCAGAAAAACATGCGTCGGACGCACATCCTGCAGCTGCTGCACTATTTCATAACCCATAGTAGTGTAGCCCTGCATAATGTGCAGCGGTACCTCTTCGTAGCCTTCCCAGGACGTATCCTGCACCATGATACCGCCGCAGTCGGCAGCCACCTGTCTTGCCAGGCGTACAGTGTCATCATAATTAACATCTGTAATATATGCTTCAGCACCAAAGGCTTTGATTGCCTCCAGACGCGCCAGTTCCGTTCCCTTGGGCATCAACACGATAGCCTTCTGCTGCAGACGGTTAGCTGTCCAGGCAACGCCTCTGCCATGATTGCCATCTGTTGCCGTAACAAAGGTAAGCTCGCCCAGCTTTTGTCTCACCTCAGGCGCCATCAGCTTAGCGTAGGTAAGCTCCTCCACCGGAAGCTGCAGACGTTTGGCCAGCTCGCAGGCAATAGCATAGCTGCCGCCCAAGACCTTGAAGGCATTCAGGCCAAAGCGATAGCTTTCATCCTTAACATAAATATCCTTAACGCCAAAAAGCTGCGCCAGATTTTGCAGCCGCACCAAGGGCGTAACCGTATACTCCGGGAAGCTGCTATGAAAACGGCAGACCTTTTGTGCCTGCTCATAGCCATAATAATTGACAAATGAAGTGTCCTGTTCGTTATGCTGATGCAGGTAATGTAATAATTCCGCCATCGTCCTGCTCCTTATTTCGCCTGCAAAAGTGCCAGGCCACGTGCAAACTTGCTGCGTTCCTCCGCACGCAGCTCCACCTGTAAAGCAATTCTGTCCTTAAGCTCCAACAGCGCGTCTACAGTGCCGCTCATAAGCTCAAATTCGACCTCATCAATGCTGTCGCTTTGCTCACCGCAATGAATTGCACCCTTATCAATTGCCAGCTCAATAACAGCGCCGTCGTAATCCAGAATATAGGTTATACGCTCTACGTCAACCGTAAACAAGGCATGTACACCTGCCGGAGCAAGCTCGCTAAGCTCGTAGCCAAGTCCAAGCGCTGCAAAGCCATTCAGCTCAGGCTTGAACTCCTGCAGCGGCAGGTTCAGCTCCAGACGCTCGCTCAAGCCATCCTTGCTCTGCTTAGAAGTCTTTACCGTCGCCTCAAAGCTGCCGTCGCCCTTATCGCGCACGCGGTAAGCAATACCATGCTGCGTCAGTGCCATATCCTCTGTATCATAATAGGTGCTTACCAGACGGCGTTTTTTGTAGCTGCCGGGGCGCATGGCCTGCTGCATAAAGTCCAGCTGCAGCATTTTCTCCAAGCCTTCTCTGCTAAGCAAAAGCTTCAATTCAATCTCTGTATTCTTTGCCATTATCATCACTGCCTTTACCAAAATTTTTCAAGCTACCCAATGCCTGAGCCGCAGAATTCTTCTGCCACCAAACGAGCGGTATACCAAAGGCCAGCAGCGTCACCGCCAGCGCCGCATAAAAGCGCGTCGTACCAAAAGCATCTGCCAGAAAGTTATAAGCAATTGCCCCCGGAAGCATGCCGAGAACTGTTGCTGCCGCATAAATCTTGAACGGCAGGCGCACACTGCCGGCAATAATGCTCACCGGATCATAAGGAAAAATCGGCACTGTACGCAAAACAATCATCTTCTTAAAGCTGCCGCTGCCTACAAGATAATGCGTCAGGCGTTCACCCCAGCTGCCGCCGAAATTACGCAGCAGCCAATTACCGCCGCCAAAGCGCCCCAACAGATAGCAAAAGCTTGCACAGCCAAAGCCACCCAAAAGCAGGAATAAGATGCCCCACCAGGGACCGAACAGCACGCCTGCGCTCAGGTTCAAAAGCAGCGTCGGGAATAAAAGCAGCGGACGAATGGTATACACCGCCACATAAATAAGCGGTGCCCACACGCCGAAGCCCACCACCCAGCGGCGGATATCCTCAGCACTGTGCGGATGCGGGTTATACGGCGATTCGTACAGGCCATATAAAATTGCCCCCAGCACCAACAGATAGACCAGCACGCGTAAAAGTAAATATAGATATTTTTTCTTCATATAAACCTCTGATTTTCAAACTCTCATTTATTATACGGCGTTTGGAGGAATTTACGCAAGCAGTATTGATAAATAGTTTTGTAAATGTAAAAAGGCCGCCACTTGCATGGCAGCCAATCGCTTGCATAGTAAGCAATATATTCGTCTGCATTCAATATTAATGTATTTTGCATAGGTTAGTCAATAAACTATTTTGCAATACACCTATGTACGCCTTCAAAATAAACTTTCAGCTTCTTATCATCAAAAATATTCTTATATATTTTCAATAAAACCTGCAAATATTTCAAGGCTCTTTTACTATCACCAAACACCAGACATACATCTACCATATGCTTAACAGCATCAGCTATTTCTATTTTCTTATAAGCGTTTTTATCTCCAGCAAGCAGAATTACGTAAAACTTTTCTTTCGTATAGTATTTTTTTTCAATTTTTGCTAATAGTGCCTTAACGGCACAACACTCTACATCCACATTTTGCATAAAATATCTCCATACTACTTCAATTCCAAACTCAGCTTCGATAAAATTTCCATATCCTTTTCGGATAAACTAGTATAATGCTTGCGCAGCCCTTCCAATTCTTCGATGTAATTAGTATTTTGAGTTTTAATTTCCGCCAAGCTTTTTTCAATATTTTCGCTCAATTGTCCGCAGTCTTCTTCAATATCTTCTATAAAATCACCAAATTCATCTCTATGCCTCTTTATTTCTTTAGCACATTTCCCAGCAACTTCATTTATTTTATCCAAGACACTAAGCTGGCTCTCAATGCTATCCAAAGAAGCTTTGTTGCGGTCGCTGATTTGTTTTATAGCATCGGATTTTTTATTGAACTTATCCTCAACTTCCCTCCTAATCTTATTTACCATTCCAATCTGATCATCTAATTTGCTAGCGATAAGTTTATTGGATTGAATCAGCTTTTGATCAATTCCACTAAATCGTTCAAGCAAAATCAGATTAGCATTTTCACATTGCTTTCTTTCTTCTTGAACACATTCTATCAAAGAAGTTAGCTTTTCCATAACAGCAGCATTATTCTGACTGCTTTGTATTTGCTGTTCCTGTAGTTTTGAAGAAACTTCTTTTATTTTTTCATCAACAAGCTTCACGACATCATCTTTATTCGAAAGAGCTTGTTTCATAAGCTCATTTTGATTCTCGATAGCAGCATAAATATTATCAATTCCAAGCTTTAAAAATATACTACTAGCCGCTGATAAAAAGATAACCAAAATATAACCATAAACTCCATCCATAGGATGCACTAATGAATATACCGTAAAAATGCTGCCCAACAAAGCTCCAGCACACAAAATACTACCTTTCATTTAATAAACCTCTCATCCTTTTATAATTCTGCATCAGCCTTTTGCTTAAAATATCAGTTATGTCATTTTCGACAAAGCTGTTAAATAGAACAGTAAATTCTGCCCGCATACCATATAACTCGTTGCCTTTATCATTTACAGCCTTATTATATTCTGCTTCCGTTAAGCACCTGCCTATAGAAACTTTTGTAAAACGTGAATTCTTAAATTTTTTTCTATAGCAGCTCCTAAGCTTATCAGCAGCCAAATTTATCTCCGTGTCTTTATCGCAAAAACACAATTTGCTGTCATCCATTTTTTCAAGATAGATGTCTATAAACTCATATACTCCCCCCTTCTTGGTAGCAGGAAACAGTTTCTCTTCAGCTAGCATAGAAAAATACTGCCATATTGGTTTTTTCAAATGTACTGCCATCGCAAATAAGCTATAGCTAGTCAAGGCATCCTTAAATTTTATGGATAAGATTCCGTCATCAAATCTTAAATCTTCAAGTATAAACTCAAAGTCTGCCTCCAGATCTTTTATACCTTCTGCAAATGCATCCATATCCCTGACAAGCTGCTGCTGCCAATACAATAACGAAGCTTCCTTCCATCCAAAAACTTTAGCAATATCATTAGCACTGGTTACAGTAATAATAGAATACCCTAAATCAGAATACTTTCTCTTTGCCTGTTGAACATCCTCGCCAGCCTTTAAAAGATCTGAATAAGCTTGATTCCGTGGCAAATCCATAATAGCTATACAAATATGACTGCCTTGATATTTTCGTCTAAGCTCTTCTATTTTTTTATATGTAGACTCCCTGCAGAAAGGTGCTTCTTCAAAAAATATGATATTTTTAACGTCTATTTCCTCCATCTCAAAATTCTCTGCTGGAAAATATATATATGTACAAGGCAGTGTTTTAGAACATTGAAAAAACAACTTGTCCTTATCTGCGTGAACCTCTGATTTAAAGCCATATTTTAACACAATATTATGTTTGGACAGAGTGCTTATCGGCTGTAAAGAAACGTTTTCCAGCAGCCATTTCAAAAAAACATAGCGAGAATTATCTCCAACGAAAAGCCATTGCTCCAAATACTTAACACATTTCTGTTTCATTGTTATTATCCAATCTCGACTTAAGCTCTAAAGCAGCTTGAAGCTTCACAGCTACCTCTTCCGGACTAAGCAGCAAAATCTCCTCTAATTTATTTTGCTCTTTACTGATTAAAAGCATTTTTGACTCCAGCTTCTTATTCACATACAACTCTACCATATCGGTTACAGAATCCAGATAGTCTTCTATTAAATCAGGCAACGTTGCCAACATAGATTTTTCAAATAAAATTCTTGTATTTTCACGCCATTTTTTTAAAGCTGCATTTTTAGCTTCTTTTTTAATAGCTGCTTCTTTACCTGCTATTTGCTCTTCAAGCCGTTTTTCATCTACGCATAAACTTTCCATATATGCTTTTTGCTTCGCCTGTTCATTTCTGAACAGTCCAAGCTGACATTTTTCTTCATAGGCCTTCTGTTGAACTGCTAGCATATTTTTTCTCAGCTCTTCTTTTTGACGCATATAAATACTGCGATACTCTAAATTTTCCTCCAACCTGGGAGGAGCATCAAAGCAACTGCCTAATTTTTGTCCCCAATATTCTAACGTAAGATAATCAAGCATCCCTGTAGTATCATTTTGTCTGATCTGGTTAGAGATATTTCTGCCAGTTTCAATAATCTTTGTTGCCTTTACAATTCTTCTTTTAGTTGCATATACCTTGCCCATATTTCCTAGCTTATTCAATATATCAGCAGTACCTTTACCTTTTTGAATAATTTTCGAAGCCTTTTCCGTCACACCAACGAGCTTCCCCATATATTTAGTGACTTTTCCAGATTTAGTTAGAGCACCTGATGGCAGTAAAATCATAGCCCAATCTGCTATATTACCTACAAACTTACCTACATCAGATGGCTGCATGCCTTCAGGCATAACCTGTATCATCTCAGGAATATACTCACCAAGTGCAGAATCCTCAGCCCTAATCTCTTGAAGCTGTTTATTCAATTCTTTTAAAGAGTTTACTAACTCCAAATATTCAGGTGAGTTTTCGGCCTGTTGAATATTAAAAGCTAATGTTTCCTTGGCATCGCAAATATTTGAAAGGTTATTTTTTAAATTAACCAATTCATCATTCCTGCAAGCAACAAGTTCATCCATATTATCTATTTCAGGAACTTCCAGATTCTCCATATCAGCTGTTGTAAAAACCTCATTTTTATTAATATCTGCCAAAAGAGGCGTAACATTGCTATTAAGGTAATTAATAGCCTGCGCTGCTGTCTGATGTTGTAATCTGCTCAAAAGGGCTTTCATTTCATTGACATTGTCAATATCTCTAGCTTCAGAAATTTCAGCTGCTGCACTATCAACATAGCCTTCAATGGCGTTGCGGTAAGATTTTTTTAATCTTCTTACATCTGCTGCAACTTGCTCCTGTAAGTTGCTCCGCTCAGTATCACATTTCTGCTTTAACCAATCCAATCTATTCTCGGCATCTTGTTTTTTTCTATTAATTTCATCTAATGCATTTCTCTGCTTTAATTGCAGGTTCAAAACAGCTTCTGATAATCTTTTACTATATTTCTGCTTAAAAAACGCCAATTGATATGCAAAATCTTTTAAGCGGTATTTTTCTACATCGCTTCCTAAATTCTTTAATACATCTTGTATTGAAGTTATATTATCATACCTAGAAGCTCCTGGAATATTAGATACGTGGAAAATAGCACCAATACAAATTTTCTCCTGCTGCAATATATGTACATCATTGGCAATTAATTCATTGATGCTTTCCTCGGCAGTATTAACCAAATCGCAATGAGTTCGAACGAACGCCAGATTAAATCCATGCTCCTGCATATAGCTAAGCTTTTCTATATCTACTTTAGACGGAGCATTACCAGTAACATACACAATCCTTGAAGCTAAAATTAAAGATTGTGCCAATAATTGTTCATGGCGTTCTATCAAAGTATTTACACCAGGAGTATCCAGTAAAATTAAGCCTGACTTTAGCATGTCGCTATCTACAAAGATTTCTATATGCTCTAAATCCTTAATATTATAGGCAGATTCATTACCCTTTTGAATAATATCAGCCACTTCTTCTATATTGATCTCCTGCTTACTGCCATTTGTAGAAACCACTATCGCTTTTTCCTGCTTTCCATAGCGTATATATGTCAGCAAAGGCGTAGTTTCCATTGTCCCCTGAGGTAAAATAGCTCTTCCAATGATATTGTTAATGAGATAGGATTTGCCAGCAGAAAACTGCCCCACAAAAGCGACAAAATATTCTCCGCTTTCGTAAACCGCTTTCATATTCTCCAATACTTCCCTATCTCTGGCGCAATCAAGATATTGTGCTGTCTCTATTAACGTATTGAAATCCAAATTTTCCATGGTATCAGTATTTCCCTCCTATAATGCTACTTTGTCTAATATATCCTTGAAGGCTGCTTTGCAACTCAGTTTTTAAATCAATCCCCGCTTCCATCAATTTGCCAATCTCCTCCAAAGAAGTCTCTATTTCCTTGAGTCTGTTATCTCTGTCCTTTCCATTAGTATGAATAACGTTAACAATATGAGCAAGCCTTTCTTCGCACTCAGTCAATTCGTTATCAATGCTTCTAGCAACGATTTCCTTAACAGCTTCTAGATACTTATTTTTTTGTCCGTCTAATACTTTTTTTAACAAATTCTCCAAATCATCACTACGTTCCTCAACATATTTTTTGATTTGCTTCTTTAGCAACCTGCATTCTTTCTTAGAACTGGCATTTATGTTATCTTGAATTTTTTCGTTTAAATCTTGAATTTTTTCGAACAAAGCATCTTTTTGCTTGTCATTTCTTTCAAGCAAGCTTCTAAAATAACTGCTATCCAATTCCGGATTATTAATTTTAGTAAGTTCTATATTTATTTCTTCTAATTCTCTATTAATTATTTCGATTTTACCATCTCTTTCCTCAATTGCATTATCATGTGCTTCACTGTATATGCGCTTCACTGTTTGAGTATCCTTCTTTTTTCCACAAAAAACTTTAACAATAACACCAAACACACCTTTTCTATCTCGATAATACTCTTCTGTTCCGTAGCTTATTTCTTTAGGAGGAATAGGGAAGTTATCAATAATATAATTTCTTCGCTCTTGCAGTTCCCGCTTTCTACTCTTTAAGTCATCTATTAATGATTCCTTACGGCTTGTTGCGGATATTTTCTGCTGTAAATCTTCTGTCCCATTATTGATTTTAGCTATTTCAGCTTCAAGCTCTTCTATTTGATTGTTAAAGCTCTGAATATTAGCAGATATATTTATTTCTTTAATTTCAAAACGCTTATTTAAATTAATATCTAAAGATGCATCGTGTATAGCATTAAACTTTTGATCTAAGTCAGATAAATAGTCATAGCATTTATTCTGAGCTATTTCAAGAATCTCACTGTATACATCATCTTGAATATTTCTAATTAAATGCCTATATTTTCTATCAAGAATATCTTCTAAATCATCAGCAAAATTACACAACTCCTCCGGATCATCCAATAGCTTGATTTCGTCACTAATATTTTCTTGAATCCTCTCAATATTGCTACCGATAGCATTTTTCATACGACTAATAGATGCAACTATTTCTCCGCGAATAGGCTCTAATATACTCTTTTTATTGCGTTCCAATTCCTTTTGCTGCTTCTCTACAGCCTCCTTTTCTTTCAAAAAATCTTCTGCTATTTCTTTATTGCTAAGGCCCTGTTTTTCATCGTCTAAAGTATCCTTAAGACGTTTAAGTGATTCTATAGACTTATTTACCGGCTCAAGCAGCTGGTCACGTGTGCGTTCTCCAGTTGTAAGATATTCCATAAGTCTGTCTTCAAAAGCCTTCATCTTAGAGATTTCTTCAAGTTCAGAGCGTCTAGCCTTAGTTGTTACTACTTCACCATTTTGATATTGGTAGTTTTTATCTCTGGCAGCCAGGGCTGCGTTAGCTGCTACAGGCCATATTTCGGGAATCTCATTTTCCTCAGGAAATTTTTTATGATAGCTATCCTTTAAATCATTTATTACACTTTCAACAGTAACATTTTCAGAAGGATTGATTACATTTATTTTATTCAACACAAAAAATATGTTTTTCGACTTGCTCCTTAACTCTTCCAAATGTTCAAAATCACTTTTAGAACCTGGATGATCTGCACTAAACATAAATATAGCTGCATGTGACTTCTCAATCTGCCTACGAGTGATTTCCAAATGGTTAGCAGCTATACCATTTAAACCCGGGCTATCTACTAGCATGATGCCATTTTTTAAATACTCAGACTCCAAAAAAAGATCAACATGATCTACAGAAAGCGCAACGCCCTCCTTTCCCATATTGCTTTTCGTACTAACAACATTAGCAACACTATCCAGAGTTAGCTCTTTAAGCACTTCTTGATGACCATCATTATAGTAAACAATTCCTGCTTCTCCATTAGGTGCTTCTGTAGAATGACGTAAAAAATTAACGGTAGCCGTAGTTTCACTTGTAAAAGACGGCAGTATACGCATTCCCATCAGAGCATTTAAAAAAGTAGATTTTCCAGCGCTAAATTCACCTACCAGCACAATGCTAAATAACCCTTTTTCCACATTATCTACTAACTTCTTCAAATTATCTGCAGATTCACTTTTCCCCTGTTTTATTAATACATCTATGGTTCTATTAATATAATCCACTACTATTTGTTTGCGTTTATTGTAATCTTGTAAATAGTTATACATTTTTACACCTCGTATTTTTAATAATTTCATTTATTTTTTCTATTACAGACTTTAGATTACTTATTGATGATTGTAATTCTGGTGCTTTTTCTAGTTTACATTGTTCAACCCACGAAAGCTTTTGCTGAACAGCCTCCCTATATCTTTCTAAGGCCCAAGCAATAAGCTTCTTTCGTTGATTCTTTAATTCATTATCCATATTATCCTGTATTTGCCGACTCGCTATTTCATCAAAATACTTTTTAACATGGTCTTCCATATTTTTTATGCGATTATAAAGATATTCTCTTTCTGCTTTTTTCATAGCAAGCTCATCTGTAGCTTTTTGAATCTCCAGTTGGCGATTCAATTCTTCTATTTCCTTAGCTATTCTTGCTAAAATTGCACCTTGAGATTCTTTCTCTTTGCTAAGTCGCGTAAGTCTTCTTTCTGCAGCACCTTTTTGGCTTGTTATCCGATCAATAGCTTTTATAGCAATATTCAATATTTCTTGTTTTTTTGCATCCCACGCCTTTCCTGCACTATCATCCTGTACAGTACGATAACCAGTACATTTCTTTTGTCCCAAAAGCCAATTTGTTATAGAAGAACCAAAGCCTGTTCTATCTCTATAATAGGTGTATTCTTCCTCATATTCTCTCTTATCAGGCCTTCTTCCCAACCTGTTTAAATCATCTTGCTTTTTTTTCTTTCTATCAGCTAATTCTTGCCTACAATAATTTACTTCTTTGGCAGCATCGATAGTATCCCTCTCTATTCTCTCTTGTTCTACCTGAAGGCTAAACTCTGCTTCCCTACTTTCTTCTAATTGCCTCTGCAATCTATGAGCCCTGTCATTAATGACATTATTATAACTAAGCTTGCTTCTTTCATTGTATATTTCCAGCTTAGGAAAATCTTTGCATTTTATGCCACTATACTCGGATACTTGGGCTAAGACAATTTGGTATAAGGCACCAAAGCTATTTTTTAAATTAGTAATAACTTCAGAATTAAGTAAATCAAGACTATTATTTATATTATTCGTCAGTTCCTCATTTACCTTATCTAATTCATTTATTTTTTTACAGCTATTTATCTTAGCAAATGTTTCTCTCAGTATTCTATTAATACTATCTTCTATATTTTTTAAGTTATCTTTGCTGATATACCTTACTTTATCTACAATGTAGTTTTCCAAATACTTTTTATGCTTCGGAATATTATTATTTATTTTATTTTTTAACAACTCTAATCGTTTTATAGAGCTTTGCTCTTGAGCTTCTTTCAACACATCTTCTGCATGCTTGTGCTCTAGCTCTATATATTTCAAAAGCTCTTGCAGCCAATTATTAATTGCCCAAGCAGTATCCCCATATTGTAAAGAGGTTAAATTTTCTTCCTTAAATTGAGCTTCCATTATCTTTTCAAAAGAATCAAACCTAGACTTTTGTGCAAGATCTTTTCGTTCTGCTTCTGTCAAGTCATGTGTACTACTTGTATACAGTCTCGGAATATCAAAATCTGCACTCGCAAGCTTCAATAAAGCAGAAATACCACAAATGGAAAATTTAGCATTTTTTTGTTCAGCAAATATATTCTTTTCCAGAAGCTTTTTCTGTTCTAAAACTTTTTCTTCTGCTGTTTCTCCTTCATCACTCCTAAGTTCATCAATAAAATTCTGAATAAAAATAAAATTTCTTTGGTAATTCAGCAGATATTTAATGAAAGTAATATCCGTTTCTGTTAATCCGCGCTTTTGCAGCAAATAAATACATGCATGTGCTCTCTTAATAATATCAATCGTTATCTCACGATGCCCGTCTGTCATTCCGTTGAGGCCAGGAGTATCTAAAATAATGACATCAGCACTACTATTAAAAGTTGGAACAAATATATCAACGCGTTCAATTTCATCTACAACTTTATAGTTAACGCTCAAGGTTGTTGTATATTCTTTAAGTTTAGAGAAATTATCTAATGTTAATATTTTACCATTCTTAAAATACACATTTCCCTTATTTACTCTGGTGTCATTTTCTGGAACATTAATGATTCTAGTAACAACTGCTGTCGTTTCTGTTGTCGCATGATTAAGAATGTCTTTACCCAAAATAGCATTAATAAACGTAGACTTTCCCGAACTAAACTCACCTACAACAGCAATACGAAACTCTTTATCTAATAGCCGCTCCCTAAATCTTTTTAAATCTGCATCAAAATCCGGATAACTATAAAGTTCTTTAATTTCTGCAAGCTTCTCAATACACTTTAGATAATCCTGCTGTAAAGCCATAAAAATATCCCTCTTTTCTTCTAAACAACTATACACATTTTGCTTTAATTATAGACTTCTACATTTCATCCTTCAACAACAGCTCAGCCTCAATCTACAACGCATCAGCAATCTGGTACAGCGTTTCCAGCGAAAAGCTATTGCATCTGTTTCTTCACTCAATCTGCCCAAGATAAGCAGCACTCATACTAATCTGCTCCGCCAGTTTAGCCTGCGTATAGCCTTTTTTCTTCCTGTAATATGCTATTTTTAAACCAATATTCTATACCGCACAGCAAACAATATCATCACCCCAAGATTGTTTTTACATATAATGATAGCAGTTTATACAAATTGATTTTTAGGTATATAGTCTGCTTTTTTGGGTTTATAATATGTCTTGTTTTTTACTAGACGTATCTATCTTCTATATAAAAAAGGCATCTGCGCATCAATGAGCGCCTACCTGTAACTAATGCTTTTTGCCCCTGTAAATTCGCTCCATCTGCTCCGTCAAGCTCAAAGCACGCGCAAAAGTAAATATAGATATTTTTTCTTCATATAAACCTCTGATTTTCAAACTCTCATCTATTATACGGCGTTTGGAGGAATTTGCGCAAGCAGTATTGGCAAATTGTTTCCAAATATAAAAAGACCGCCACTTGCGTGGCAGCCCTGCGTCCTAGTCGACGCGTTTCACCTTGTAGACAGGAAGGTTATCCTTTTTGGCCAGCTCCAGGAGCTCGGCCATGGCCTTGCCGATACCGTACTTACTGACGAGCAGCTCGCGCATAGCTCCTTCAGAGTAGAAGGTGCTGCGACGAACAAGCGACGAGGTGTAGGAACCATCGGCGCAACGTCCGGGAATGGCGTAATCTGCGGTGATTTTCCGCTTCAATTTATCGTTGGTAATGTACAAGCCTGTGCAGGATTCCTCCGCCAGGTAACAGGACCAGCTGCGCGGTGCGAACTTACGCACCAGCGCCTCCCAGAAAGCGGGCTGCGGGCCGTCTGCAGATATATACTTGATAAAGAGCTGTCCTTTGCCGTCGAACTGGATTTTTTCAACGCCAGCGCGGAGATCAAAGGCCTGGATGCCGGCGCCCTCAGCGATGAAGCCGAGCCAGCCGCAGCCAAAGGCAGATTTCGGTTTGCGCTCATCCTTGCGCGTCCAGCGCTTGAGCTTTTTAAAGAGGTTTGCCAACTCCTCTTGAGAACCGTAGACATATAAATTTGTGTAACAATAATTTGCCATATAAGAATCATCCTTTCTTTATAACACTTAAATAGGCTAGAAAAAGGCAATAAAAAAAGCCATTATGGGAATCAATTTTTGGGTACACTAATAGCATACACACTACTAGTACACACAATCTTAGATTTTTCCCGTAATGACATCTTATAATTCTTATATGGTTGAATTATAGGTAGCGCTTTTACGCTATGTTTAGTATACGACAAAATATCAGATGTGTCAAGAAGTTTTTGAGATTTTTTGCTTTTCTTATTCTGCGCCACTTGCACCACTTGAACCACTAATTTTGGAGCAAGAAGAAAAACTGCGCCATTAACCATAATATATATCCCTGTAAGTAAAGTCTTCGTAAGGGTTCTAATCCTTTATTTTATAGCATTTATAGCTATTTCAAGAGATTTTTATTTATATTATATTAAAATTTTCGAGCCACTGATTTTTTAGCAAAAAGGCTGAAAAAAGTGGTGCAAGTGGAGCATTTTCTCCACCTGCTCAGTCAAGCTCAAAGCATGCGTACCTCTACCGCCATGCCGCACCACAGCGCCAGCAGATAGATGACAAAATAATACATACTTCAAGTATTCTCAACCCTAGTTTTTATACACTAATCGCAACTTGGTTGTACGTTCAATGTGATACAGCAGAAAACTTTTCTTCAATATATCCTTACAGCTTGATTGATACTACTTTTCACGTTTATTGAACATTTCCATGTTACTTGCAGAAGCAGCTTCTCTATGAATACCATCACATTTTACTGTCGTATATTTATCGTTTTCAGATACCTGTATGAGTAAAATACAGTCATCTTTGTAATAGCCGATGATAGATACTTCACCATTCGGAAAACAATAATACTTAAATGCTTTTAAGTTATGACCACTAGGTATATCTGTATGTGATTGTCTTTGTAGTATATCAGATATACTAACTATAGTAGTGCAAGTTTTTTTTATCAAATCCTTTTTTAACCAGGAAGCACTAAGACCATAGTTATTAAATGCACTTCCCATTGTAGTAACGCTTTTGATAGCATCTGCATCATTGTACATAACAGATTGATAGCAGATGTCTTTTTCAAGGTTTGGACAGTAAAAAGCATATATTTGATCATCAGCAAGATATGAGGCAAGATTTTTATTATCAACAGGAAGTTGATATGACGGTGTAGAACTTCCACAACCTGCAATAATAAATATCAAAGTAGTAAGAATAATTGTGATTAGCTTTTTCATAGTAAATCTCTCCTCGTATAATATGTTTGTAAGCCAAAGCCGCCATGCCTACAACGTAAATTTTGTTCTTTGAAAACTAAATATCGTCTACCACTAAGGACTCCCTGATGCTACAATATTCTTATCGAATCATAGCGAAGATAACTGCTGACAACTCCTGCAGACATTACTGCTTTTCATTTTTTCATTTTATCTTTGCTATTCATTACTTCATATTCAAGAATTTCCTTCGCTAATTCAAAGCAATTATCTATATAATATGTTCCTAATGTTTTGGTCATAGCAAAACCAGCACAAGCTGCTACTGCCTGCCCGACAAAAGGAATATATTTTACAAATTGTTTTTTAGCATATTGCCCAGCTACTTGCTTGATAACCCACATTATGCCTTCTTTGGTAAGATATGCAAGCACCTCATCTGCAAGTTTTTTCCCTACCGGTCCCAATACAGTCATGTATTTCTCTATAACTGTTTCATCAAGCCCAAAGCTTTCTCTAATTTCTTTAGCCATCTTATAAAAAGCTGCTAAATCAAAGCTAACGTCAACACCAGGAATTGGATTCAAAGCATTCACAGCTACAGCCCAAGCATACATATTAATATCATCTAGGCATTTTGCTCTTTTTCTATCTAAATCCTTAATACTATCTGCTTTAAAGGCCGCAATAATTTTATCCTTCTTTACATCATCAATGCCGGAAGCCAAAATGTCGTTTTTTAATTCTTTGAACCCAGCACCAGTTTTACAGCTTGTAAAATAAACTTTTATGTCTGTAGCCCCTACTTTGGAATAAACATCTTCAACGATTTCTTTCTTCAGCTCTTTTAGAGTTCTTTCACCATCCCATATATCATCTTCCTTATTGCGCACAATAAAATAAGGGTGCTTCCTAGATTGATTCCATTCCTTAAATTTTTTAAATAACTTTCCATCGGCATCATGTAATTTACCGGCAAACACAAATAGATACAAATCATAGTCTTCTACAGAAAATTGTTTGCACCAGTCTTCAAACGGAAATTGTTTTGTGTCATAACCTGGCAAGTCAACGATTCTCAATGCTCCCCATGATTCCTCCTGACTGTCAACTGTAGTATCTGTATATACTCCTGATTTAAATAAATTTTTACCTATCAACTTGTTAATGACGCTCGACTTACCTGCACCAGGCTGCCCGACTAAAGCAATTTTTACAACCGTATGCTCGTTTTCCTCATACTTTCTTTTAAGTCGCTCACGTAAATCTTCCGGATAATTAGCCATTTGAAAATCACTCCTTAAATTAATATATTTTATGGTTTGCTGTATATATTAGTTTTTCTATATACATTAGTTTCTCATTAGAAGTTGCACTACCACCTATCAAGCCAACATTTCATTTTTTATCAGCAAATTAACATCAATCTTCAACGCATCAGCAATCTGATACAGAGTTTCCAAAGAAAAGCTGTTGCCTCTGTTCCCTCGCTCAATCTGCCCAAGATAGGCAACACTCATGCCAATCCGCTCGGCCAACTCTGCTTGCGTATAGCCTCTCTTTTTTCTGTAATATGCTATTTTCAATCCAATATTCTTGTAACGCGCAGCAAACAACGTCATCACCTCTTGCTAAAACTTCTCTATATTATATTAGCAGTTTATATAAATCATTTTTTAGGTATATAGTCTGTTTTTCTAGGCTAATAAGCTGACTGAGTTTTTTCTCTGCTTTTAAGTTAATCTGTGCCAACAACTTGAAGTTGCAAAGCTACTCGCCTAAAACAGCCTTTTAGACTTGCGCTTATTTTTATGGTAAGCGACAGCCCCCAAAGCTGCCGCTTCTTGCACCCATCAAGCCTCTCGCTTTACCTCATACACAGGCAGGCCATCCTGCAAGGCCAGCTTCACCAGCTCGTCCATGCTCTTGCCGGCACCATATCTGCTGCTGAGCAGCTCGCGCAACGCTGACTGCGTGTAGAAAGTGCTGCGGCGAACCAACGACGAGGTGTAGGAACCATCGGCGCAACGTCCGGGAATGGCGTAATCTGCGGTAATTTTCCGCTTCAATGTATCATTGGTAAGATACAAGCCTGTGCAGGATTCCTCCGCCAGGTAGCAGGACCAGCTGCGCGGTGCGAACTTACGCACCAGCGCCTCCCAGAAAGCGGGCTGCGGGCCGTCTGCAGATATATACTTGATAAAGAGCTGTCCTTTGCCGTCGAACTGGATTTTTTCAACGCCAGCGCGGAGATCAAAGGCCTGGATGCCGGCGCCCTCAGCGATGAAGCCGAGCCAGCCGCAGCCAAAGGCAGATTTCGGTTTGCGCTCATCCTTGCGCGTCCAGCGCTTGAGCTTTTTAAAGAGGTTTGCCAGCTCCTCTTGAGGACCATAAACGTATAAATTTGTGTAACAATAATTTGCCATATAAGAATCATCCTTTCTTTAAAACACTGAATATGCGAAAAACGCAACAAAAAAAGCTATTATAATGAAATTTTCGCATAAGAAAATATCATTATAATAGCCTAAAATTCTTATATAAACAAATGTATACAGCTTGTCTAAGTGCTGTGTGGTTATTATATAGCGAATCAGTAAATCTGTCAAGGTAACACAAAAATTTTTTCTATCGCCCACCCACAACTAAATCCAATCCTTCACATCTGCAAAATAAATGTGAACGCCTTGACTTTATTATCTGCTCATATGATAATAATAGTGTGAGAAGAAATTGTTTATCTTTCAAGACTGCCGCGAAGGCAGCCAATTTATAGAAAGTGGTGATACCATGATTTTTAAATTTGAAGCACAAGCCCCCAAAATTGACGAGAAGGCCTACGCCTTTAATACTGCCACACTGATTGGCAAGGTTGAGCTTAAGGAGTACGCCAGCGTCTGGCCCGGCGTTACTATCCGCGGCGACGTTAACCGCATCGAGGTTGGCCGCTACAGCAATATCCAGGACAACAGCGTGCTGCACGTTGCTGATAACTACGCCTGCATCGTCGGTGATTATGTAACTGTAGGCCACTGCGCTCTGTTGCATGCCTGCACCGTTGAGGACCACTGCCTCATCGGCATGCATTCTACCGTACTTGACGGCGCTGTAATCGGCCACGGCTCTATCGTTGCTGCCGGTGCTGTTGTAACCAAAGGCACCATCGTACCGCCGAACTCCCTGGTTGCCGGCATTCCTGCCAAGGTTATCAAAACCTTGGACGAAAAAGGTATCGCCGCTATCCACGCCCAGGCGCTGAAATACAAAACTCTGTGGACCGAACGCTACGGCCTGCTGCCTGACAATGATGGTGAACGCTATCACGGCGAAAAAATCGTTTAATTTCCCCAAGCGTGACAATGTCCTCTGATTAATCAGGTCACGCTTCATTCGTAGTGCAAAAAAATCCCGTTACACGACGCAAGTCTGTGAACGGGATTTTTGCTTACAGGAAATAGTTAACCTTATAATCAAAAAGCCATCTCCGTATTCCTCAAGAACAACGGAGATGGCTTTTCAGCTTCAAATATACTTTTTATTTAGTTGCTTTCGGCAGCAACAGCTTTTTTAGCTGGGCAAATAACAGCTACAATAGCATAAGCAGCAATACATACCAGCCATTCCATGTAGATTACATTCGGGAAAATGCGTACTGCCGGGGTAAGCTGCCACAGCACCAGCAGCACCAAACCTGCCAGCAGAGTCCAGAAGCCTGCGGCTTTAGAAGCATACTGCGGGAAGAACAGCGCTACGATTACGATAACGCTGAAGGCAGCAGTCAAAGACAGACCAATCATAATCGTACCCAAAATACTAGATACGCTCATAGCAAGTCCCAAGGTAAGAATACCGCTGATAATGATGCAGGCACGTGTCATCAGCAGCTGACGCGCCTGGTCGCACTGCGGATTGATGAAGCGCTTGTAAATATCACTGGAGAACAGGGTACCAGCACTCAACAGCAGGTTGCAGGCGGTAGATACATCCGCAGCCCACAAAGCTGCCAGCGTAACACCTGCCAACACCGGCTGCAGGCCTACGATAACCTGCGGCAGCGCCAATGCAGCCTGCGCATCAGGATACATAGCCTTGGCAACAAGACCAAGGAAGGCAGCCAGAACGCCTACCGGCAGCATCAGAATGCCGCCCCAGACGAAGCCTTTTTTAGCAGTTGCAGCGTCTTTAGCGCCCAAAGAAATCTGCAGAATACTTTGCAGAGAAAGATTTACGGTAATCAAGGTTACAACCCAGCTGGTGATGGTTACAGGGCCAACACCATCAATGAAGCTGAACCAGGGTACATTAGCCGGTAACGCAGCAGCCAAATGATCCATGCTGCCAATTTTTTTGAACTGAATAATAGTTGCCGCTAAAATACCAACGTAAATCAGGATAATGTTCAATACATTAGACAAGGAAGCAGACCACATACCGCCGATAAAGGTAATACCGATAAAGGTGATGGCACTGACAATCATACCAGTGTGGAAATCAAAGATATCCGGCAGGATTGCGTGCAGAATACTGCCACCGGCAATGTATTGCAGGCTGATGATTACCAATTGAATAACAATCTGGCAGAAAACGCCTAAAATTACCGCGCCCTTAGTATGATGGCGTTCAATAAGCTCGGTGATAGTCGTAATGTTCTGCTCACGATATTTTTTTGCCATGAACAGGCCCATAACAATCGCACCCAAGGCCCAGGCAATCGTATACCAGCCGGCACTCAGACCAACACGGAAGGCGTGCTCGGAAACGCCGATAGTCGACGCACCACCGACAGCCAGACCAATGATAGTAACACAAATCAGAGGCGCAGAAAGTCTGCGTCCCGCAAGAGCAAAGTTTTCGTTGTTTCCTTCGCTACGTTTTTTAGCATACCAGCTGATAGCGAACAAAGCAACAATGTACAATATTAAGATGACTAAAGAAACAGGCACAAAAAATCCTCCTTTAAATTATACATGCCTGTTAAAGAAATACAACGTCATTGCTGGCAGTATCCCTATACTGCCTCACATCAGACCTAATCGTGCAGACTTCAACAACATATAATACAAAACCATTTGTGCTGTCATTACAATTCCCCATCGCCCATACTGGCAAGCATCCCTATGCAGACCTCATATGCGCCTCCTGATGCTTCCTTGCAAAGCAGCCACAGATATATTAGCTAAATTATAGCCCGACAAGCAAAAACAGTCAAGATTTTTTCTAAAAAAAGTATTGACAAAATATCGATTTGCCGTTAAAATAAATACTGTTGTTGGCCTCGTAGCTCAGCTGGATAGAGCGTTTGACTACGAATCAAAAGGTCGCAGGTTCGAGTCCTGCCGAGGTCACCATTTTGAGATTGACATCGCAAGAAATTGCGGTGTTTTTTTGTTTTTCTGATAAAAAATAATCCTTCGTATACAAAAAAAGAACCAGTCATACAACCAGTTCTCCCCAAAGCAACAACAAAGCATTGCCGCCGAAAGCTGCCCCTGATACTGCTCACGCATTATCAGGGGTATTTTCATGCGTTATATAGAAATATGAGTATGAGTAAAAATTACAGGCTGCGGATTTTTTTGCGCAGCGGCAGAATGGTTGCCGGACTTACGGAAAGCTCGTCCATGCCCATGCGTACAAATTCCTTCGTCAGGCTCAAATCAGCGCCTAGCTCGCCACAGACGCCGCACCAGATGCCTGCTGCATGCGCTCCCTGCACCGTCATTTCAATCAGGCGCAAAATTGCAGGATGGTGTGCATCAAAGAACGGCTCTAACCGCTGGTTCTGGCGGTCTATCGCCAAGGTATACTGGCTCAAATCGTTCGTACCGATGCTGAAGAAATCAACTTCCTTCGCCAGCTCCGCGCTTACCAGCGCTGCCGCCGGCGTTTCAATCATAATGCCGACTTCCATCTTCGAATCGTAGGATACGCCTGCATATTTCAGCTCTGCCTGCACCTCGCGCAGAATTTTGCGTGCCTTGCGCACCTCTTCTACGCTGATAATCATCGGGAACATCACCGCCAGCTTGCCATAGGCGGAAGCGCGGCAGATAGCGCGCAGCTGCGTAGCAAACAGCTCCGGTCTTTCCAGACAGATACGGATAGCGCGATAGCCAAGCGCCGGATTTTCCTCCTGCGGCAGTTCAAAATAATCAGCCTGCTTATCGGCACCGATATCAAGCGTACGGATAATTACGCGTTTGCCGGCCATTGCTTCCGCTGCCAGCTTATACTTTTCAAACTGCTGCTCTTCAGTCGGATAATCCTTACTTTCCAGGTAAATGAATTCGCTGCGGAAAAGGCCGATGCCCTCTGCATCGTTCGCCAGTACACTGGCTAAATCGCCCGTGCCGCCGATGTTAGCATATACATGCACCTGCTGACCGCCGCCGGTGATGCTCTTTTTGCCCTTGAGTTCCTCCAAGAGCTTTTTATGCTGTGCATCCTGCTCCATCTTTGCCTTGATGCGTTCCAACGTAGCCTCATCAGGATCAACGAAAACTTCGCCGGTATAGCCATCAACCGCTATCAGCTTGCCGTCATATTCTTCACCGATGCCGCTGCCTGTGTTGACAACCGCCGGAATGCCAATCGTACGCGCCAGAATTGCCGTATGGGAATTTACACTGCCTGCTGCCGTCACAAAGCCCTGTACACACGATTTATCAAGCTGCACAGTTTCGCTGGGTGCCAGGTCATCCGCTGCCAGAATATAGCTGCCGCTGCCGCTTTCCCAGCTGCTGCCTCCATCACCCAGACAGCCAAGCACCTTGTTGGAAATATCCTTGACGTCGGCAGCACGTGCACGCATATAATCATCTTCCATCGAAGAAAAAATTTCTGCAAAATTGGCGGCCGTCGTCTGTACCGCATATTCCGCATTAACCTGCTGCGTGCGGATAATACCCTCTACGGACTCAATATAATCAAGGTCCTCCAGCATCATCTGATGGATTTCAAAAATAGCGGCATTATCCTTGCCTACATCTACAACAGCCTTTTCATAAAGCTCTGCCAGCTTAGCAATAGCCTCCTGACGTGCTGCCTGAAAGCGTGCAACCTCAGTCTCGGCATTCTGCACCTTACGGCGTTTAACTGCTGCCGCATTACGACGCAATACAGCCAAGGTTCCCAGCGTAACGCCACCGCAAACGCCCTTACCCTTTAATGAAAGCATCTTATCACCTCGCGAAAAATCACTCTTACTGCGAAATTACAGGTTAGCTTTGAAGAAAGCCTCCAAAGCTGCTGCCGCTGCATCTTCATCCGCACCCTCGCAGGTAACAGTAATCTCTTCACCCTTTTTAACGCCCAGGGCCATAACACCGAAGATACGCTTCAAATCGCCTTTTTTGGCACCCTTGGCAATGGTGGTACTGCTGGCAAATTTGGCAGCCTCCTTCACGAGCAGTCCTGCCGGACGTGCATGGATGCCGGCCTCATCAGTAATAACATAAGTAAATTGTTGCATTTTTATTTCCTCCGTTTCACTAATAACAATATTCTGCCGCTAAATTCCTAAAATCCTATTTTTGTTTTTATCTTTTTTTCTCTATCTATTATTCGTTTACGTTCTGTTTAACAAACCCCATAAGCACAGCTGCCAGCACACTGCCTGCTGCCAAAGCTGCAAAATACATCGGCCAGTTCTGCACTACGCCAAAGACGAACACACCACCATGCGGTGCCGGGACGCTGCAGCCAAAGGCCATGGACAAAGCACCGGCCACACCACTGCCCAAAGCGCAGGTCGGAATTACGCGCAGCGGGTCACTTGCTGCAAAAGGAATTGCACCTTCGGTAATGAAGGACAGGCCCATGATAAAGTTGGTCACACCGGACTGACGCTCCTTAGAAGTAAATTTACTTTTAAACAGCATAGTGCACAGTGCAATTGCCAGCGGCGGAACCATACCGCCAATCATAACCGCAGCCATAATCTCGCTGCTTACAGCGCTGCCGTCGGCAGCAGCCAGGGAAGCAGTACCGAATACATAAGCTGCCTTGTTCAGAGGACCGCCGAAATCGATGGACATCATAGCTCCCAATACAAAGCCCATCATTACCTTACTGGTTGTGCTCATGCTTGCCAGCGCACCTGCCAGCCATTGGTTGAAGGCTGCAGTCGGCGGGTTAATAACGTAGGTCATCAATACGCCCATAAGCAGCAGGCCGATAACAGGATACAGCAGAATCGGCTTCAGGCCTTCCAGGCTGTCAGGCAGTACACTGAATACCTTGCGCAGTGCCAGAATCAGATAACCGCCGATGAAGCCTGCAAACAGCGCGCCGAAGAAGCCGCTGCCGCCGGAGGCTGCCAAAAAGCCGCCTACGATACCAAGCATCAGTGCCGGACGCTCGCCAATACTCATAGCGATATAGCCTGCCAGAATCGGCATCATCATGCTGAACGCCAAACCGCCGATATTCTTGAAGAAGGCTGCCAACGGCGTGCCGCTGCCAAACTTAGCCGTACCGGCAAATTCCATATCGAACAGGAAAGCCAGCGCGATAAGAATACCACCGCCGATTACAAACGGCAGCATGTGCGAAACGCCATTCATCAGATGCTTATAAATTTGTCTCCCCAGACTTTCCTCAGCATCTGCCACGTCACTGGTCGTTTCGCTGCCACCCTTGCCTGCGTAAGCAGGAACCTTACCGCTCAGAATCTCCTCGATAAGCTCCTTCGGCTTGTTGATACCGTCAGCTACCTTAACGAAGATAACAGGCTTGCCTGCAAAGCGCTCTACAGGCACGTTCTTGTCAGCAGCCACAATAATGCCTTCGGCTTCTTCAATCTCTGCCGCCGTCAGCTTATTCTTTACGCCGCCACTGCCATTGGTTTCAACCTTCATTGCAACGCCCATCTTACCGGCCATCTCCTGCAAAGCCTCTGCTGCCATATAGGTATGTGCAATACCGGTCGGGCAGGCAGTAACAGCCAGCACCTTGCGCTGCTGCGCAGGCTCCGCTGCCGGTGCTGCTTCTTCCTCGTCCTCAAACTTTTCGTTTTCGTATTTGTTGATAACTGACAAAAAGTCCTTAGCGCTGCCGGCATTCAGCAGCTCACTGCGAAAGTCATCATTCATCAGCAGCATGCTCAGGTGACTCAGCACATCAAGATGTACATTATCCTTCGTATCAGGTGCTGCAATCAGGAAGAACAGCTTCGCAGGCTCTCCGTCCAGACTGTCGAAGTCAACACCGTCCTTTACCAGCATAGCTGCCAGTCCCGGTGCCTTTACCGCACTCGTCTTGGCATGCGGAATGGCAATGCCCTCGCCGATACCTGTGCTGCCCTCCTCCTCACGGCGCAGCACGCAAGCTCTGTATTCATCCTTATCAAGCAGATTACCGCCGCTCTCCATCAGCGTAATCAAATGCTCCAGCGCTGCTGCCTTATCCTTAGGCTGCGCTTTCAGGTCAATGCTTTCTACCTTTAGCAAATCAACTATTTTCATCTTTTTTTGCCCCTTCTTTTTTATTTATTAGTCACGCCCTGTAAAATAATTTCATCAATATCCTCACGTGTTGCCAGCCAATCCTTAAACGCGCTTGCGCTGCCTGTGGCTACGCCCAAGCGCAGCGCTTCCTCATAATCCTGCGTTTTGAGATAGCCTGCCAAAAAACCTGCCACCATACTGTCACCGGCACCAACAGAGTTTACTAGCTTACCCTTCGGTGAAGCCATCATATGCTGCCTGCCATTTTCGTCCAACAGTACAGCACCGTCCGCTCCACGCGAAACCAGCACATTACGTGCTCCCTGCTGCTGCAGCTTCAGCGCAGCAGCAAGAATATCCTCCTCATTCAGCAGCGGTCCCCGGCCAAAGAACTTTCCTAATTCCTCATGGTTTGGTTTGATTAAAAACGGCTTATATTTCAGCACCTTGAGAAGCAAATCGCCGGTAGCATCTACCACAACCCGTGTGCAAGCAGGCTGCAGCAGCTCCAGAATCTGCTCATAAATATCATCCGGCAGCGAAGCGGGTATGCTTCCTGCCAAAACTAAAATATCATCCTGCGTCAGTCCCTGCAGCTTGGTGAAAAGCTTTTGCAGCTCCTCCTTGCTCAGCTGCGGACCCTGACCGTTCAGCGCCGTTTCCGAGTCCGAAATAATCTTCGTATTAATGCGCGAGTAGCCTTGACTGGCCTGAATAAAATCACAGCGGCAGCCTGCCTCCTGCAGCAGGCGTTCTATTTCTGCACCGCTGAAGCCGGCTGTAAAGCCCAAAGCTACCGATTGCAGCCCCAAATTTTGCAGCACCAGCGAAACATTGATTCCCTTGCCACCCGGATATATATTTTCTACTTGGGTGCGGTTAATCTCGCCTACCGCAAAATTATCAACCTTTACCACATAATCCAAGGAAGGGTTAAAGGTTACAGTGTAAATCAAAGCACAATCACCTCCGTATGCTGCTTATAAGGCTTAACGTTCAAGCCCTCCTGCGCAGCTGTAATAATCACGCCCTTGGACAAAGGGCCGAAGGACACATTCGACAGTGCCTCAAACTTGCTGGCATCTGCAAGCACATAGCATTTATGGCAATGCTCCATCGCCACGCGCTTATTCATGGCCTCCTCTATATCAGGAGTAGTGAAGCCCTCTTCCACCGTAATACCGTTGGTTCCGAAAAAGCCCTTGCTGAAATGATAATGCTGCAGGGAAGCAACCGCTTCCGTACCGATTACCGCATCAGTTGTCGCCTTTACGCGTCCTGCAAGCAGCAGTGTCTTCAGGCCGCGCTGAGCCAGCTTCTGTGCCAGCGTAATACCGTTCGTTACATAAACAGCATCCTTCTCCGTCAGATAGGTTGCCAGCTGCTCGGTTGTCGAGCCCGCATCAAGAAAAATAAAATCGTTGGGACGCACCAGCGTTGCCGCATACGCAGCAATTGTACGCTTATCTTCAATGTTACGACTGTATTTTTCCTGCATATTGCGCTCCTGCACAGGCTCCGCCTCGCGCACGGCAGTCGCACCACCATGCACCTTGCGTACCTTGCCCAAGCTGTCCAACTGCACCAAATCACGGCGGATAGTGGACTCAGAGGTTTCCAGAAGCCTTGCCAGCTCCGGTACTGTCGCCGCACCGTCACGCGTGACAATGCGGACAATTTCTTCAAATCTTTCTTGCGTTAACATGAGCATCTCTCCTCTTGCAGATATTATATAACCATTTTCACGCAAAATCAATCATTTTTGAGCAAAAATCCGCATTTTTTTGAATTATTTTTGCAGATTATCTTCAGCACTTCCAAGGCAAAGAAAAATGGATGCCTCTCCTATAGCAGAGAAGCATCCATCATAAAGTATCATTTATATAATTTTAAAGACAGTGCATAAAAGCGTCAGCTTATTTTACCAATGCACGCATTTCATCCGCAGTCAGAGTAAAGTATTCTTTTACGGTATAAAGCTCACGGCGACCGCGGCAATCAGCAAACAAAGCAACATCAACATCAGGAATATTTTCCATTGCTTCCTCTAAGCTCTTGCCGTTTTTGGCATAAGCCTCAAAGCGCAGGACAAACTTTTCGCCGGTACCTGCCGGAACCAGCATTGCTTCAAAATAATCATCCTCGCGCAGATAGCCCTCACGGTTAACCTTGCCACGCAGCAACACATCACTATACTGCTCCTGCGGCAGATAAATACGCATATAAGCATCCAGAATAGTACCTTCCTGCTTGCCTACGTTATCAAAAGGTACTTCTAAGGAAAAATCAATTCTGTCGGCATATACCTTATCCAAAACAGCCTTAGTGCGCTGCTTTACCAGCAGACGCATTACAGCATCACCCTGCATAGAAATATATACACCTACAATTATAACGCCCAAAATAAACAGTCCTACAAGGACTCCCACAATCGTCATCAGCATCTTGCTTCCTCCTTACGCCTTATGATAATCCTTGATAATGCAGATTGGTGTTTTTTCACTGCCGTTGCCAAAGGGATTATCAATGAGGATTTCCGCAACCTTATCCGGATCAACGCCCTTAGACCAGCCAAGCACTGCAGAGCGCTTCAAATCGTTAACGTCGGCAATAGCAGCGCCATAGCAGCCACAGGCCTTGGTAATAGCTTCAGCAACCTTTTCCGGTTCTGCCGGACCGTAAACAATATGCTTGTCATACGGAGGCATCGTGCCGGTAACGTCGTCAATCAGGCGAGCCTGCTTGCCTGCCATACGGTAGAAGGTACCGCTTACGCCTACGCATTTAGCAGCAAAGCCGCAAATTACGGCCCACAGAACGCGCGCACCGCCCTCTGCGTCAATCAAAGACTGCATGCTGTACCAGCTGCTGATACTGCCCTTAGCAGGGAACAGATGCGACAGCACCTTAGCCAGCGGCCCCGGATGGAACTCCTCACAGCGCATTGCTCTGCCCTGGGTAATTGCTACTACACTTTCGGCAGTGCAGACAACATCATTAGGGCCGATTTTATCCTTGGCATATTCCAAAATAGCATCACAGATATCATCGTGATGAGTCAAAATTCTTGTCGGCACAGGAACAATCTTATACTTTTCCATACTCTCACATCTCCTCCGCAGCCTTATCCGCTGCATATACCTTCTGAATTTTATCATACCATTCAGGCTTCAGACGGACAATGTGACCTTCATTATCGGTAAACACATTGCGCGTATGGCCTTCCACCGCTACAGCACCGTCGCGCAGACGGATAACAGTATAATCAAATTCCATTTTTGCTTTATTAAAGGCACTCATTTTTACCTGTACTTCAAAATCATCATCAAAGGTACAGGAATTTTTATATTTGGCGCGTACCTCGGTAATCGGGAAAATAACGCCATCAGCCATCAGCTCGCCCAGGGAAATACCGCAGGCACGCAGATATGCTACACGTCCCATTTCAAACCAGCGCAGATAGTTGGCATGATGCACAACACCCATCATATCAGTTTCAACAAAACGCACCTTATCTCGTATTGTAATCATAAAATCTCCTTTTCATCTTCAAGGCTGCCTGCAGATAACAGGCTTACAATCAATTTATTATTATAGCACTTTTAGCGCCAAGTGCCTAACAAATCTTATAAATTAGGTAAATTTTTCTCTGCCAGCAGATGCTTAACTTTTTCAGCCAGCAAAGCGTAAAGTACGGAAAACAGCGGTACGCAGACAATCATACCGGCAACACCGCCAAGGCTCGCGCCAATCGTCACCGCCGCCAGCACCCACAGCTCCGAAAGACCGACAGCCTTGCCCACAATCTTAGGATAAAGCAAATCAGCTTCGATGCGCTGCAGCACAATGTATAATATGATAAAATACCAAATTTTCTCCGGTGCGGCCACCAGTATTAAAAAACAGCCGATAAGAGCACTGATTAAGGTACCGAGAATCGGTATCAGGCTCAGCACCGCTACCAGCAGCGAAATCACTGTCGCATAGGGAAAGCCGCAAAGCTTCATGCCGACGAAATACATCACGCCCAAAAGCAGCGCCACTACCAGCTGCCCACCTACAAAGCCGCGGAAAATCTGCTCCGCCGTTTGCAAAACATGCAGGATATAAGCAGCGCGCTCCTTCGAGCAAAAGGCAAAAATTACCCGTTTAAAATTGCGCACTAGGCGATGCTTTTCCAGCAGACAATAAATTGCTACAACAAAACCGATAACACAGTTGGCGAGCACCTCAAAGAGTGAGGCTGTTGCCAAAAACGTCTGCTCCAGCAGTAAGCGCTTGTTGTTCTGCAAATAATTAAGCAGCGTCTGATAAACCTCCTTAGCCTGCGCCTGTACCACAGCCAGCTCGTCTGCAGAGAAGGAAAGCTCCTGCGCCTTCTGCTGCAGATAAATATTCAGCTTGGCCAACGCCGGCGGCAGCATCTTAACGAGCATTTTCATACTGGCGTGCAGCTCGGGCACAATCGTCAGCACAAAGAAGGCTAAAAAGCCAATGATAATCACAAGGCTTAAAAGCAGGCAAACGGGACGTTCAAAGCGCGACACGACGCTCTGCTTAAAAATCCTGCGCCAATATTGCTCCAGCTTGTTCATCAGCACGTTGACGATAAAAGCCATGCAACCGCCAATGACAAACGGAAGAATGATATCATATAAGCTGCCCAGCAAATGCAGGCTGACGCTGTAATTCCACAACGCCCAGATAAGTACAATTGCAAAGGCCAGCAGACAATACGGATTTTTATCTTTCATAAGCAACCTCTATTCAAAGCGCATGTCCAAGGTAATACATGCTTATTAAATTAATAATATTATTGTAACATATAAGCGCGCACAAGACAAAAAAGAAGGCTTTTCTTTGCATAAGTTTCACATCTGTGGTATAATTCCATTGTAGTTTTTGCGCCTGTAGCTCAGTGGATAGAGCAATGGTCTCCGGAACCGTGTGCGGAGGTTCGATTCCTCTCAGGCGCACCACAAAGAAAAGTACCCTTTCCATTTGTTTGGGAAGGGATTTTTTATGCACTAATATTATCGACCGGTTTTATATTCCTCTATATTCACTTTTCTGCAAACATATGTTAAAATTAGTTAGTACTACCACAGCGGTAGGCGGTTGCTCTCCTCGGAGGGCTTTGCGGCTCTCCTATTGCAAGAATCCATATCCTTATGGAAATCTACAAGAAAGAGGGTGGCGCCGATGAATATTCTTGAAGTCCTCGCATTATTAGGCTTCGGTTTGGCTTGTGTCAAATTCGGCTATGAACTCGGTAAAAACGCAAAAAAATAACCGCCCAGTCTCCAAACTTGCGGTTATTTTTTAACTACATGATTTAAAAGGCAACCGTCTATCGGTAGCACTTTTTCTATGTTTATTATACTATATCCAACAACTAAAGACAAGTAGTTTATAGCTTCGAAAATCGTTACAATACAAGCTTGCTATTTCTCTGTAACAATGTGCAAAGGTTCGATTCCTCTCAGGCGCACCGACTCGGTAAAAAAATAACCGCCCCGTCCTAGGAAAACGAGCGGTTATTTTCAACTAACATTTTCTAAAGGCAACCGCCTATCGGTAGCACTTTTTCTATGTTTATTATACTATATCCAACAGCTAAAGACCAGCAGTTTATAGCTTTGAAATTCGTTACATAACAAGCATACTATTTCTACGGAACCGTGTGCAGAGGTTCGATTCCTCTCAGGCGCACCAAACAGAAAAGTACCGCTAAGGCTTTTGAAAGGCTTTAGCGGTTTTTTGATGCTCATTTTCAGTTTAGCTTGCTCAAATAATTCTTCAGTCCACGCGCACGATTAGCAACTGCTTCGCTGATACGCGTAACGCGCTCTTTATCCAAATACGGACTTATCGATAAGGTATTGCGTACTATCTCAGCGCAAGCATCAATACCATTAATATCAACAAAACACTCTTTAACTAAGGTAAGCTGCTTTTTCTGCGAATCCTTAAACGGCATAGCAGGTAGCGCTGTTCCTATTTCGCTATTCAAGGATTCACACCACAGGCTTGTACCATTATCAAATAACGGTGCCGGACCTAGGAACTTCAAAGAATCAACATCACGGATAAAACCGAAATTACCATAATGCCTGTCGCTATTCTCAATCAGGTAATCCAGGCAAAGCATCTGTTGCAAATAGCTTGCAACATCAGGTATTTGCAAATAGTCGCAACATCTGAGGAAATGTCCGTAAGCAGAATCATTATTAGACCTTGGAAGAATATCCTTTACAAAATAAGCAGGCACAAATTCTGTTTCCGTAGTAATAAAATTAGGACACAGACACAGCGGGCGATTATCCTCTATAATAAGCTTATAGGGAACATGCTTAATCGCCAAAGCCTCCGCTACCTTAGCGGCAACAATTTCATTATATGGTTGCTGCAATAGCGGCACGGAACCTGCTTTGGCAAGATACGTAACGCCATGAATTTTTACCCATTTTTTCTTTAGCCAGCCATTGCTTGAAGCATCCGGCGTAAATGGGTTTATTGCAGGCCTGGAGGATTCCTTTTGGAAAAAAGCTTCTCCTAAATCGTTAATGAAAAAGTTAACCTCCTGCCATGTCAGCTCACTGCCAACAGGCTTCAGCCAATATTGATCGGACAGACTCAACCCCAAGCTGCGCTTGCTCAAAACCGCCGGAGATTCTACATCATACAAATGCAAAATATACCGCAATCCGTCGCGACTGGCAGGAATAATACGGCTACACCACCATTGATTTAATCTATCCACTAGCTTATTGAAATCATCGGTAAAAATACCTACAGGGAAGGCTTCTGGATTATATACCTGCAGCACTTCGGTTATGTAACCTGCAGCGGACATCGTTGTCTTAACCAACGGAATATTTTTATTCATAATTATATACTTATCCATGCTTTTCCCTCCTTCAGTATTTTTTATATTATACCGCAAGCAGCATTTTTTTGAAAGAAAATTATAACCGCCCGCATCTCACCTTCACCTGAGACACGGGCGGTTAATATTATTTTTGAAGATTAATTACAGCAGCTCAGCCTTTTTATCCAGAATTGCTTTGCAGGCAGCGCAGGCCGGGCAATCGCAATAGGCAGCACCGGCAGCCTTGATTTCCTTAGCATGTGCCAAAATATTTTTAGCCAGTTCAGCGCCGAAAACGCCAACGCCTGCTTCGGAACCAGCAAAAGCAATCAGGCCATCAATCGGCATGATGTCTGCTTCCAGCTCTGCAATATAAGCCTTGGTTACATCTGCTTCTTCCGCAGTACCAACAGCAGCCAGCCATTTTTCGGCAGCAGCCTTTGCTTCAGCGCTGCAGCTCGGAGCAGCAATCAAAGCTTCAGTTTGTTCTTTTACAAAATTCAAAGTTTCTTGTGTCATGATCTGTTAACCTCCTTGTGATGCAATGCGCATCATCTATACATATCATAGTACCAAATTGCAGTCCTGTAAAGTACGCACTTTCACGTGCGCTAGTTACCGCAAGGTTACTATTGCAGTATCCTACGCATGCCCATTCTCAGAAGAGCAGCTTGATGATAATTACATGTATACTGCAAGCAGCGAAAAGTATCATATTAATGCACCAAAACTTATAAAATTACCAGGCAGCCACTGTTCCGTCCGCACGCGGCTCCGTTGCGCCCGCCAGTACGCCGTCAGGGCAGCGCCAAATGATTTCGCCCCTGCCAAAGCTGGTGTAATCGCTCATAACGCGCACCTCATGACCTTGCTTGCGCAGCTGCTCCACTACCTCCGGCGCAAAGCGGTCCTCCAGCCACACCTCGCGTCCGTCAATCCACTGCCAGCGCGGCGCATCAAGCGCAGCCTGAGGATTCAGCAGAAAATCAATTGTATTCATCAACACCTGCACATGACCTTGCGGCTGCATATAGGCACCCATAACACCAAACGGACCAACTGCTTCACCGTCCTTAGTCAAAAAGCCTGGGATAATTGTATGATAAGGCTTCTTACGCGGCAGCAGGAAATCATCCGAAGATTCGTCCAGGCTAAAGCCTGCTCCTCTATCATTAAAGTTGATGCCATAACCAGGCAGCACAACGCCACTGCCAAAGTCTTTGTAGTTGCTCTGAATAAAGGAAACCATATTTCCTTCATTATCTGCAGTACACAGATAAACAGTACCGCCGCAGAAGGGCTTGCCTGCTTCCGGCAGCAAGGCCTGCTCGCCAATCAGCGCACGGCGTTTGGCAGCGTATTCCTCGCTCAGCATCGCCTCTACCTTCGTGCGCATATAGCGCGGGTCGGCAATATACTGCATACCATCGGCAAAGGCCAGCTTCATAGCCTCAATCTGCTTATGCAGCGTTGCTACGCTGTCACGTCCGTCAAAATCAAAACCCTTCAATATGTTCAAAGCCATCAGCGCCGTAATACCGTGACCGTTAGGCGGCATCTCCCACACATCATAGCCATGGTAATTAATATGCACCGGTTCAACAAATTCAGCACGATAATCAGCCAAATCCGCCAAAGTCAGGCAACCGCCGGTCTTTTCGCTGAAGTCGACAATTTTTTCGGCAAGCTCACCGCGATAATAGCTTTCGCAATAGCTTTCCGCCAACAGGCGCAGTGTTTTGGCATGGTCAGGCAAGCGCACCAGCTCGCCTGTACGCGGTGCCACCCCTTGAGGCGCAAATGTTGCAAACCAAGGTGCCACAGCAGGATTATCCTTATACGGCGCAAGTGCCTCAATTCCATCCTGCCAGAAGCGTGCTACTATCGGCGAAACAGGATACCCGTTTTCCGCATAATCAATAGCAGGTGCAAACAATTGTGCAAAGGGCAGACGACCGAAACGCTTGTGCAGCTCCGCCCAGGCTGAAGGCGCCCCCGGAACCGTCACAGCCTGCCAGCCTCTGAACGGCATTTTATCTGTATGTCCTGCAGCACGCACTACCTCCGCCGTCAGGTTCTGCGGCGCATAACCGCTGCCGTTGATGCCATAAAGCTTATCCTTTACCCAGACAATCGCAAAGCAGTCGCTGCCCAGACCGTTATTCGTAGGCTCCACTACGGTCTGACAAATTGCTGTGGCTATGGCGGCATCTACCGCGTTGCCGCCCTGCTGCAAAATCTGCAGGCCGGCCTGAGATGCCAATGGCTGCGAGGTGCAAACCATCCCGCGTCTGCCATAAACTACGCGACGGCGCGAAGCGTAGGGATATTGTTTTCCGTCGAATTGCATTTGCATAGTTATCACTCCATAAATGATGATTAGTTGAAAAAAGCACACCTTTACAGATGTGCTTTTAATAAAAATCAAGTAATTATAAAATCTTAGACAGGAAGTTTTTGGTGCGTTCTTCTTTCGGATTGCCAAAAATCTCCTCAGGAGTTCCTTCTTCCAAAATTTTGCCGCCGTCTACGAAGCATACACGGTCGCCAACCTCACGGGCAAAGCCCATTTCGTGAGTAACAACAGCCATGGTCATGCCTTCGTTAGCCAGCTGCTTCATAACGTCCAGAACCTCGTTAACCATTTCCGGGTCAAGAGCACTGGTAGGCTCGTCAAACAGCAAAGCTTTCGGCTTCATGCACAGCGCACGCGCAATAGCAACACGCTGCTGCTGACCACCGCTGAGCTGGTCGGGATAATTGTTGGCTTTGTCTTCCATGCCAACCTTTTTCAGGTACATATGCGCAGTCTTTTCTGCTTCATCCTTAGAAACGCCACGCACCTTCATCGGTGCCAGCATCAGATTCTGCATAACAGTCATATGCGGGAACAGATTAAAGCGCTGGAATACCATGCCGACTTCCTTACGGATTTCGTTGATATTAGCCTCACCGTTCAGAGGAATACCGTCGATAACGATGCTGCCGCCGGTAGGCTCCTCCAAAAAGTTGATACAACGCAACAGAGTACTCTTACCACTGCCGCTGGGGCCGATGATAACAACAACCTCTTTTTCCGCAATCGTCAAGTTTACGCCCTTGAGTACGTGCAAATCACCAAAGCTTTTCTTCAAATCTTTGATTACAATCATTTCCTTGCTCATTTCGTGTCAAACCTCCGCTCCAGATAACCGGTAAACCTTGCAACGGCAAAGGTCATAATCAGATAGATAATAGCTACAGCCATCCAGATTTCAAAGGAAGCGTAGGTACGGGCAATAATCAGCTGACCGCGACGAGTCAGCTCTTCGAAGCCGATAACGGAAACCAGAGAGGAATCCTTCAGCATCGCAATAAATTCATTGCCCAGAGGCGGAATGATGCGCTTGAAGGCCTGCGGCATGATGATATAGCGCATAGTCTGCGCCCAGGTCATACCAAGGCTGCGTCCTGCTTCCATCTGGCCCTTGTCGATAGACTGAATGCCGGCACGGAAGATTTCGGCAACATACGCACCGCTGTTGATAGAGCAGGCGGAAATTGCTGCCACAAACGGATCAACACGGCTGCCGATAATATTCGGCAATGCAAAATACACGAGGAAGATTTGTACCAACAGCGGGGTGCCGCGGATAAAATCGACATAAACATTGGCAAAATAACGCAACGGCTTAATGCTGCACAAGCGCGCAATACCGATCATGCAGCCAATCAACAGACCGAAGGTAACGCTCATCGCCGTAATCTCTACGGTAATAGCGGCACCGGCCAGCAAAAGCGGAAACGAATTTGCCATAAGCTCAAAATTCATATTCTCCCAATCCCTTCTAAATTCTTAGTTTCAGGCCGGAGATAACTACTGCTTATTTTTTCTCTCCAAACCATTTAGTATAAAGCTTATCATATTCGCCGCTCTTTTTCAATTCAGCTAAAGCTTTATTTAAATCGCCAGCCAGCTTGCTGCCTTTTTTAACAGCAATACCGTAAGGCTCAGCTTCCATTCTTTCACCAACAGTTTTAGCAAAGTTCTTGCCTGCTTTGGTCATATAGTATTCAATAACCGGTGCATCACCGATTACAGCATCAGCACCGCCGTTTTTCAACTCCAGAGAAGCCTCGTCCTGAGTATTGAATGCCTTTACCTTAGCGCCTTCAACAGTTCTGGATTTGTTTTCACCGGTAGTACCGATTTGGCAGGCAATAGTTTTGCCCTTCAAATCATCGATGGATTTTACATTGCTGTCTTTACGTACCATGATCATCAGACCGGAGGTGTAATAGGATTCAGTAAAATCAACAACCTTTTTACGCTCGTCGGTAATGGTCATACCGGCAATAGCAACATCAATATTGTTGGAATTCAGCGCCGGAATCAGAGCATCGAAGCCCATGCTTACCATTTCAACCTTGTAGCCCATTTGCTTACCAAGAGCTTCAATCAGTTCAATATCAAAGCCGGTCAGATCCTTGCTGCCTTCTTTAGGAAATTCAAACGGTGCAAATACAGGCTCAGTGCCGACACGCAAAACCTTTGCGCTGTCAGCAGCCTTTTTTTCCTCACCGCCGCAGCCGGTCAGCAGCATGCTGCAGGCCATAATAGCCATCATTAAAAATACTAATACCTTTTTCATTTGTTGGTCCCCCTCATTTTTTCTTCTCTAATTCTTTAATATCAAACGGAGCACGTCCGGCAATTAAACCCTGTCGTGCTCCGTAGTGAACAAAATATTATTTCTTTACTTCACCAAACCAGGTTTTGTAAATCTTGTCATATTCACCATTTTTCTTCAACTCAGCCAAAGCCTTGTTGATTTCGCCCGCAAGCTTATCATTACCTTTTTTTACAGCCAGACCATATTGCTCTGCTTCCATGATATCACCAACAGTCTTCATGCTGTTGTTGCCACCCTGTGCCAGGTAATAACCAACAACAGGACTATCATTGATAATCGCATCAACGCCTTTGTTTTTCAGTTCCATAACAGCTTCATCATTAGTGTTGAAAGCAGTTACTTTAGCGTTAGCAACTTTTCTTGCATTCTTTTCACCAGTGGTACCGATTTGGCAGGCAATACGTTTGCCTTCCAGATCTTTAACGCTCTTAACTTCGTTGTTGTCCTTATTTACCATAACGATCAGGCCAGAAGTATAATAAGGCTCAGAGAAGGTAACAGCCTTTTGACGCTCTTCGTTAATGCTCATGCCTGCAGCAACAACATCAATGTTACCGGAGTTCAGTGCCGGAATCAAAGCATCAAAGCCCATGCTGACAATTTCAACCTTGTAGCCCATTTGCTTGCCGATAGCACGTGCCAGATCCATGTCAAAGCCATCATAGCTTTTGCTGCCCTCTTTTTGGAATTCAAAAGGTGCAAAGGTCGGTTCTGTACCAACACGCAGTACCTTTTCCGGTTCAGCGGCTTTTTTATCGCCACCGCCACAGCCGGCAATCATCATAGACGCAGCAGCCAAAACTGCCATAACTAAAAATAAAATCTTCTTCATCATCAATTTCCCCTTTCGATATTGTAAGCCATTTTGAGATACGTACATTATATACCTAAATTCCCGCAAGGTAAAGTATTTTTATGAAAAAAATCGGTATAAAAATAAAAATTTGCTGCATTTTTTTTCAAAATGCAGCAAACTGTAATTTAGGTAACAAAAAAACAACTCAGCTGACCTGGTTTTCGCCCCCACACTCGCCTGCTGGAAGGTTCGCTCCTAAGCATTGCGCTCCCCACTACTACCTCTCTCGCCCATAATTTTTTTGCGGCAGGACTTACTTCTAAGCTGCACCGTGCTCACAGCAAAATTCTGCTGCTTACGTGGATCGTTTCGCCTGCAACTGGCATCGACTTGCAACCACAGACCTGAGTTGTCCTATTTATTATAATGGCTAAAAAATTTTTTTGCAAGTCAATCGGCCTGCATACTTTTATCTTTTGTCAAAAAGTGCTATACTATTTGTACTCGATATTGAACGGATAAAAAGGAAATATGCTTTATGATTGCTATACCACAATGCCTGGACTTTGCAGATGCTCGCCTGACGAAGGATATCTGCGAGTTCTATTTAAGAATGCTGGAAATTAAAAATAGGGAAATTTATCTGCATAGCCAGCAGGTTGCCAATTATTCTGCCAGCACGGCAGCTAAGCTAGGTCTGCCTGCCAGCGAGGTTTCGCAGATAAAAACAGCAGCACTGCTGCACGATATCGGTCAGCTTTCCGTACCCAATATTATTTTGGCTAAGCTGCCGTTTCTTTCTACGCGCGAGCAGTCTATTTATAAACGTCACTGCATTGCAGGCTCCAGCATGCTGGAGAACATTCCCGGCTTTGATACCATCAGCGATATCATCCGCGCCCACCACGAAAAATGGGATGGTACAGGTTATCCCAAACGCCTTAAGGGACAAAATATTCCTATCGGTGCACGCATAGTTGCTGTTGCCAACTATTATGACCGCAACCTTAACCCCTGCACCCAGCATTGGCAAAAAACTCACGCCGACGCTATCATCGAGCTGCAGAACAAGGCAGGCCTTGATTTTGATCCGGCAATAGTTAAAGCCTTTATTGAATCAGTTATCCCACAATCATTACGCACACAACTAAAATAGCATTGTCAGTCCTGCTAAGACCGACAATGCTATTTTCTTTCACAAAGCTTCCCTGCATCTTTATGCCGGGAAGCTTTGCTGTTTATTGTTTTGTATATTGCTAGATGCTTAAGCCTTCGCCATCATCCCATTGTACAATGCCATCTGCCTTCAGCGATTCCTGCACCAGGATTACACGCTGGTTTTCGCTGCCGCGAAAGCGCAGATTAGGATTTTTCAGCTCCAGCTTAAATTCTCCGTCTACCAGTACGTCAATGTAGGACAACATTTCCTCAGTGATTTCCCAAGGACCGAGATTACCGGTCAGCATATCCTTTTCGAAATTATAACCGCTGTAGCACCAGATATCCTTCTTGGGGAAGCGTTCCCTTACCTTACGCAAGAACGGCAAAAGTGCTGCCTGATTAGCAGGCTCAAAGGGTTCGCCGCCCAAAAGCGACAGACCGCGGATATGCTCGTTATCCAACAGCTCCAACAAATGCTCTTGCGTTGCTTCCGTAAAAGGCTGGCCGTAATTAAAATTCCAGGATTCCGGGTTAAAGCAGCCCTTGCAATGATGCGTACAACCGCTGACAAACAACGATACACGCAAACCCGGTCCGTTAGCAATATCCAGATTTTTTATTTCTGCGTAATTCATACGCCCTCACCTCGCAAATTACAGATGCATTACTCTGGCTTTGATTTCCTTGGTCTTGCCTACATTCCAGAAGTTCTCTCCCAGATAACCGCAGGTACGGCGGATAACCGTCATCTTGGAGTGATCCTTGTTGTGGCATGCGGGGCATTCCCACTCATTGTCATCATTAATGGTAATTTCACCGTCAAAGCCGCAAACATGGCAGTAATCGGATTTGGTATTAAACTCTGCATACTGGATGTTATCATAAATGAATTTGACAACCTCTTCCAATGCTTCGGTGTTGTGACGCATATTAGGAATTTCTACATAAGAAATCGCACCGCCGGAGGAAATATTCTGGAACTGGCTTTCAAATTTAAATTTGCTGAAAGCATCAATCTTCTCGCGTACATCAACATGATAGGAGTTAGTATAGTAGCCCTTATCGGTAACATCCTCAATCGTGCCGAAACGTTCCTTGTCGATACGTGCGAAGCGGTAGCAAAGACTTTCTGCCGGTGTACCGTACAGACCGAAGCCAAGGCCAGTCTGTGCCTTCCATTTATCGCAGGCACCGCGCAGACGGTTCATAACGCGCAGGGCAAAATCCTCGCCTGCAGGATCGGTATGGCTTACGCCCTTCATCAGCTTGGTCAGCTCATAAAGACCGATATAACCAAGAGAGATAGTAGAGTAACCGTTTTCCAGATACTTGTCTATTGTTTCGCCCTTACCAAGACGGGCAATAGCACCGTACTGCCAATGTACAGGGCTGACATCGCTCTTGATGCCCTTCAGTGCATTGTGGCGGCACATGAGAGCTTCAAAGCACAGCTCCAGACGCTCATCCAGCAGTTTCCAGAACTTCTGCTCATCGCCTTTGGCAACAATGCCAATCTGCGGCAGGTTCAGAGAAACTACGCCCTGATTGAAGCGACCTTCGAATTTATAGTTACCGTTTTCATCCTTCCACGGAGACAGGAAGCTGCGGCAGCCCATCGGGGAGAATACATTGCCTTCGTAGTTTTCACGCATCTTCTTGGCGCTGATGTAATCGGGATACATACGCTTAGCGCTGCATTTTACTGCCAGACGTGTAATGTAATCGTACTTGCCGCCCTTCAGGCAGTTATGCTCATCCAGAACATAAACCAGCTTCGGGAAGGCCGGGGTTACATAAACGCCCTTGTCATTTTTAATGCCCTGCAGACGCTGACGCAGAATTTCTTCCACAATCATAGCGTTTTCCTTCAGATACGGATCATCCTTCTGCAGATTCAAAAACAGGGTAACAAACGGAGATTGACCATTAGTGGTCATCAAGGTATTGATCTGATACTGAATGGTCTGTACGCCGCCCTTCAGCTCGTAGCGCAGGCGCTCATTTGTCAGACGCTCCAGAGTTTCGTCATCAATGTTGCCTCCGGAGGTTTCCTTGATGCTCTTTTTAAACTTTTCGTAGCTCTTACGCAGATATTTGCCCAGATGACGGATATCAACAGACTGACCGCCGTACTGGCTGGAAGCAACGGATGCAATAATCTGTGTCATAACGGTGCAGGCAACCTGGAAGCTTTTAGGGCTTTCAATCATTTTGCCGTTCATAACCGTGCCGTTATCCAGCATATCGCCGATATTAATCAGGCAGCAGTTGAAAATAGGCTGAATAAAATAGTCAGCATCATGAAAATGCAGCACGCCTTCTTCATGCGCCTTGGAAATCTTTGCCGGCAGCATGATACGCTTTGTCAAATCCTTGGAAACTTCACCGGCAATCAGGTCGCGCTGAGTAGCAGCCATCGTTGCATTTTTATTACTGTTCTCTTCCATTACGTCCTTATTGCTGTTGCGGATTAAGGACAGAATAGAATCGTCGGTAGTGTTAGCCTTACGCACCAAAGCACGTTTATAACGGTAAATAATATACTGCTTGGCCAATTCAAACTTACCGGCATCCATCAGGCTATGCTCTACCATATCCTGAATGTCTTCTACAAGCAGGCGCATACGGTTACGAGATTGTACGCTATCCGCAATTTCCTGGATTTTATCCTCCTCAATACGAAATTCCGGTTCTACGGCAGCATTGGCTTTTTGAATAGCAACGACAATCTTTGCGGCATCAAAATCTACTGTTGTGCCATCGCGCTTAATTACTTTCATAACCTTTCAGCATCCTTTCTTGTAAAAATCAAAGTTATAAATCAATATCTTCGTATAATAACTAAGAGCAAAAATCCATAAGTTATTCTTAAAATACACCTATACGTTATTCAAGGCTCTGACCGTAACGGTCAAAGCCTTGTCTTAATCATAAAAAACAGCTACGGTTCAGCGTAGCATTTTCTGTAGCTTTATTCTACCACAATATGTCGTAGGTGTCAAAGATAAATTCATCAATATGTTGATAAAATTCTTTGTAGACGATTTTTTCGCCAATTTAGCATTTCGCCTTATTTTTCCTATTTTCAGCTAATCGCTTTACAAAAAAGTCCTGCGAGAGGAAATGTTCCGCAGAAAAACAGCTAAAAATTATCCCTTCAGCAGCGATTTTTCAAGCTGTTACCTTTGTACACGCATTGCAAAATATGGTATAATTATCTTCATCTTATTGTTTTGTTATAGGGGTGTTGTTTATGAATAATTCATCAGCAAATAATCACAGTACACGCGGCGTTCTCATGCTCACCTTGTGTGCCTTCATCTGGGGTACTGCCTTTATCGCGCAAAGCGTCGGCGGCGATTACGCCGAACCGTTAACCTTCAACTGCGCGCGCAGTGTTTTAGCTACTGTCTTTTTATTTGGCTGCTGTCTATTGTTCGACAAAGTGGCAGGTAAGCGCTTTACTGTTTTAGGCAGTGATGACCCTATTTATAAAGAACGTCTGCTTAAGGGCGGCATCACCTGTGGTCTTTTCCTCTCACTCGCCTGCTTTTTCCAGCAGCTTGGCATAATGTACACCACCGTAGGCAAAAGCGGCTTTATTACAGCACTCTATATCATTCTGGTACCTGTTTTGAGCTATATCTTCTACCGTCGCTCCGTTTCCCTGCTGCAGGGCCTCAGCGTTTTTGTAGCAGCCGTAGGCATGTACTTCATCTGCATCAACGAAGGCTTCTCTATCAACAAAGGTGATTTATACACCCTCATCTGCGCTTTCTGCTTTGCCGCACAGATTATCGCCATAGAAAATATCATTAAAAATCTTGATGGCGTGCGCCTGTCACTCATACAATTTATGACCTGCACCGTTGTCAACGGTGTGCTGATGTTTATTTTCGAAACACCATCCATGAGCAATATTATTGCAGGCTGGGCACCTATCGCCTACGCCGGTATCATGTCCAGCGGTGTAGCCTACACGCTGCAGATTGTCGGTCAAAAACATGTCAGCTCCCTTGTTGCCTGCATGCTGATGAGTCTGGAATCAGCCTTCGCACTGGTAAGCGGCTGGCTTATTTTGGAACAGGCTATGAGCAGCCGTGAAATCTTTGGCTGTGCTCTGGTTTTTGCAGCCATTACGCTGGCACAACTGCCGGAAGAAATACTGGGATTAAAGAAGCGCTAAGCCTTACACTTAAAATAAATTGACAAAGAAAAAATAATTTCCTATAATAAGCAAAGAACGAGAGATTTCTGATAGCCGTATTTCAGTCCTCTCCAGATTTGTTTTGAGAGAGACTGCCTACGACACTAGGCAGTCTTTTTTGTTATTATTCTATCGCATTTAGTCAATGCTAATTTATTACTCGCAAGGAGCTGATATTATGGATCATTTTCAGATTCACGCACCTACACAGATAATCTTCGGTAAAAATACCGAAAATGAAGCAGGTAAATGGTGTAAATATTACGGTGCCCACAAGGTACTCGTACACTTCGGCGGTCACAGCGCCAGGAAAAGCGGTCTGCTGGACCGCGTCTGCGCCAGCCTGCAGGACGCAGGGCTGGAATACGTACTGCTTGGAGGCGTTGTGCCTAATCCGCAGCTTTCCATGGTTAAGAAGGGCGTAGAGCTTTGCCGTGAGGAGAACGTTGATTTTATTCTCGCAGTCGGCGGCGGCAGTGTTATCGACAGTGCCAAGGGCATTGGCTACGGCCTGGCTAACCCTGGAGATGTTTGGGATTATTATGCTAAGAAAAAAGAGATTACCGCCTGCGCTCCGCTCGGCGCTGTGCTGACTATTGCGGCAGCAGGCAGCGAAATGAGCAACTGCAGCGTTATCACCAACGAAGACGGTATGCTCAAGCGTGGCCTTTCTACCGATTACGGCTACTGTAAATTCGCTATTATGAACCCTGAGCTTACCTATACGCTGCCTGCCTACCAGACAGCCAGCGGCTGCACTGATATCATGGTGCACACCCTGGAGCGTTATTTTACCGCTCCTGCCACACATCAGCTGGCACTAATCGACGGCATCGCCGAAACATTGCTGCGCAATGTTATGCGCTATGCTAAAATTGCACTCAAGGAGCCGGATAATTACGACGCCCGCGCCGAAATCATGTGGAGCGGTACCCTATCACACAACGAAACCACCGGTGACCGCACCTTCGGCGACTGGTCCTGCCACCAGCTGGAGCACGAGCTGAGCAGCATGTTCGGCGTTGCTCACGGCGCAGGCCTTGCAGCAGTATGGGGAAGTTGGGCACGCTATGTTTATAAAGAAAACATCGGCCGCTTTGCCCAGCTGGCAGCTAACGTTTTCCATATTCCCTACAACTTCCGCAATCCCGAAGCTACAGCTTTGGAAGGTATCGCTGCAATGGAAAGCTTCTTCCGTCATATCGGTATGCCTACCAGCATTCACGAACTGACAGGCAAGGACCTTACAGAAGAGGAAATCAAAGAGCTGGCATATAAATGCAGCTTCATGAATACGCGCACCATCGGCCAGTTTAAGGTGCTGACTATTGAAGATATGGAAAATATCTACCGCGCGGCAAAATAATCTGTTACTAAAACCAAAATGCTTCCCTTTGCGGGGAAGCATTTTTTCATCTAGTGCCGGAAATACAAAAAACTCCGTAACCCAAGGGTTACGGAGTAATTTTTATGAAGATTACATTGCTGCTTCTTCAACAGGATATACACTGATTTGGCGTTTGTCGCGGCCTTTGCGTTCAAATTTAACGCGACCTTCAACCTTAGCATAAATAGTGTAGTCCTTGCCCATGCCAACATTGTTGCCCGGATGGAATTTAGTACCACGTTGACGAACGATGATGCTGCCAGCGGTTACCAGCTGGGTGTCATGAGCTTTGGTACCCAGACGTTGTGCGTTAGAGTCACGACCGTTGTGGGAGCTACCAGTACCTTTTTTATGTGCATGTAATTGCAGAATAATTTCAAACATTACTTTCACCTCCTATGTTCTTGAATGCGAACATATTGCGGACACTGACGCGCTATTGATTCCACTCCATAAATCATGGTTTGCAATATAGCCTCTGTCAGGTCGGTAGGAGCACTGTTCAATGCTACCTCGAAGATTCCGTCCTCCTGATTAACGACATAGGACGGATTGAGTTTCAAATGTTTTTCCAAGCCAAGCAAGGGAGCCTGCGTCAGAGCGGAAACCGCGCTGCAGACAATGTCTGAGCCTTCTTCGCTGTAACCTGCATGACCACTGACCTTATAGCCGGTAATCATACCCTGCTTGTTCCTGAATAAATCAACACTTACCATAAAAATTATGCGTTAATAGCGGTGATTTCAACAGTAGTGAACGGTTGACGATGACCTTGACGTTTACGGTAGTTGGATTTAGCTTTGTATTTGAAAACGAAAATTTTGTCTGCTTTGCCGTGTTCAACAACTTTAGCAACAACTTTTGCACCTTCAACTACGGGCTTGCCAATCTTAACATCAGCATCATTTACAACGGTCAGAACTTCTTCAAAAACTACTTCAGCGCCAACTTCTGCGTTCAGTTTTTCAACTTGCAGAGTTTCGCCTTCGCTTACGCGGTATTGTTTGCCACCGGTTTTGATAATTGCGTACATCTATTGCACCTCCCTTAATGATAGACTCGCCAAATACGGTACCCTGACGCCAGGGATTTTCAGAACCTCTCTGCGCGGTTGGGGACGGACCAAATCAGTCCATACTGGAATATTTTACCTTAATGTCTGCTATTTGTCAACACCACTGTTGTCTAAAATCATAAAACTTTCTACATGCAGGGAAGCATCTGCCTCAACCTTCAAGGTGCAGGCCAATTCCCGTTCCCAGGCACGCAAATCCTTGCTTACAAGCCACTCTGCCAGCCAGGGATTAGCGGTAATCAAAAGATTCTTTGAGCTGCTGCGGCGCTTAAGTAAGGTACGCAGACGACGCTTAATTTCCAAAGAAAGATTTTCTCTGCTCTGCACACGTCCGCTGCCGTTGCATACCGGGCAGGGAGTATATAATACACTTGATAAATTCTGACGCGATTTTTTGCGGGTAATCTCCACCAAATTCAGCACCGTGATATCCTGCACCTTAGGATGCATTTTATCACCCTTCAGCGCCTGCTGCAGAGAGTTCATAATCTCTCTTTTGTGATTATCGGTATGCATATCAATAAAATCTACTACGATAATGCCGCCTATATCACGTAAACGCAGCTGACGCGCAATCTCCAACGCCGCCTCACGGTTAATCTGCATAATCGTTTCTTCCAGATTTTCACGACCGCTGAACTTACCGCTGTTAACGTCAATAACCGTCATCGCCTCAGTGTGGTCGATAACAAGGTAACCGCCGCTCGGCAACGTCACCTGTCTGTCGCTTATGCCGGCAACTGCTTCTCCCTGCTTGTGATATTCAAAGATATCCTCCAGTCCCTGATACAATGTCACCCTGATATCTTGTGCCTGCGGCATCTCGGTCAGCAGCTCTTCTACACGCTTATAAATCGGCAGATTATCAATCACAATCTCCGTCAGCTCCGGACGCAGATAGTCGCGCACAATACGGATAGGCAGATCAAGCTCACGCCTCAGCAGACAAGGAGCCTTCGCTACACGCTCACGTGCCGCCAACACCTTCCAGTCAGCCGCCAGCTCCTGCACATCGCGCTCCAAAAGCTCACGCGCAACACCGGTTGCCGCCGTGCGCACCACAATTCCCATACCTGCAGGACGCACGCCCTCGCAAATCGTATTCAGACGCTCGCGCTCCTCCTTATCGGTAATCTTACGCGAAATGCCCACATAATCCGCCTGCGGCAGCAACACCACATAGCGTCCTGGCAAGGTAATTTCGCGGGTAGCAGTAGGTCCCTTAGTACCGCGTGCATCCTTAGATATCTGCACTATCAGGCTTTGTCCTTCTGTAACATTCTTTTTATTGCCCAGATACAGAAATGCATTTTGCTCCAGGCCGATATCAACAAAGGCAGCCTGAATGCCACGGACTACATTGCAGACCTTGCCTTTAAATATACTGCCTACAAGATGCTGCTCTTCCTTGCGCTCTACCAGATATTCCATCAATATTCCGTTTTCCAGCAACCCCATACGGGTTTCGTCTTCGTTGGCGCTTATAATTATTTTAGCTATCATCGCTACTCTCCGCTCTTAAATAATCATGATATTATATTGTAGCATAAATTGCGCCTGCTGGCAAAAGCAACGGCATTTCTGTATGTTAAAAAGCCGTTAAAGCGCATATAAGCAAAAGCTCTTAGAAAAACACCTCATTCTTGTTTCTGACATCCTTGAATGCAGCAAGCATGTTATCGGTTTTTTGCTGCAATGGTAGCGGAAGAATTCTTGCCTGCTTCGGACATGCATGAACACAGGCCATGCAAAGAATACATTTTGCTGTATCCGTAGCCATCTTTCCGTCCTCATTTGCTATAGCATCCGTCGGGCAGATTTTTGCGCATGCACCGCACGCTGTGCAGAATGGCAGCGAAAGCGGCGCTGCCGCCACATTCATCCCCGGTTTATAGGGGCGATTGCCCGGAACATGAACATTTTCTGCGGAAGTACTGCGTTTCACAGCTTCGGCAAATGTACGGATTTCTTTTATATCCTCCGCATCCGGTCTGCCTGCGCCAACCTCCGGCACAATAGAATGCTGCGCCACAAATGCTGCAGACGCTATTACCGTAAAGCCGCCTTGAATCAGAATGTCATTCATCTCCAGCAAAGCATCTTCATAGGCCCTGTTACCATAAACAGCGATGGTTACTGCCTGCTTTCCCTCACCGGCAAGCGTTTTTATTTTTTCGCGCACGACAGAAGGAATTCGTCCGGCAAATACAGGTGCTGCAACAATAATCAGCTCACCCTGCGGTTGCTCCGTCGGCGTTTGCTTATCTCCCAAATCATGCCATACTGCCTCTTTGCCTACGGCAGCGGCAAAAATATCGCTTACCTTCTTCGTTCCTCCCGTGGGACTGAAATAATAAACCTCCATTTTATCTGACATTTTTCGTCCTCCTTTGCTTTGTGCATACATATAATAATTTATCTGCAGCTGCTTTATCAAACACTTTTCCTCTTGGGCAATCTTAATATTATTGTAAAGCAAAAAGCAGGATATGACCAGCGTATAAATATGTACAAACGCAAAAATCCCTTAGCTATGAGTTTTCTACCCACAGCTAAGGGATTAGTTTTTACTATTTCCCAACAGATGTTGCAGGCTTCACAGACCTAGAAGAAACACCGGAAGAACGAGCAGAATATTTTGAGAAACGATATAAGGGCTTATCGCCGGAACAGCATGCCAAACTGAAAGCATTTGACAAAGAAACCGAAGAACTATGGCTTGAACAAGCCGATGAAAGCATTAAAGAGAATATCCCAAAAGCAATGCATGTAAAATTTAAACACATCGCTTTTGGGATTTGAATAAGTCAAGTCCACTTTTATTTGGTTCAACAAACTGGAATTTTCAAATTAGTCTTTGCAAATAACCTTTGAACCTTCACCATCAATTACAATTCCCTGACGGTTGTTAATTGGGCATAGATTCAAATCCGAAAATTCAGTCATTATTTTCTCGGTAACTTTCTTAAATGGTGCTGTAAGATAATGCGGAAGAACATAGAAATCAATCAAATCAAGCCCTGCATCATCTTCTTGTGAGTAGTCCTCCGGCTTTTCATCCATTTGTTCAATATATTGGATAGTTGGAGCGCATATAATCGCACCTGCCGATTCACCGATCATCAGTTTTCCCTTTGCCAATTCTTTCTTCAACAGCTCATCCGTTCCCGTTTTACGGAGCTGGTCCATAAGGAAGAAAGAATTTCCGCCGGTAAAATATATCACATCCGCATCTTCAAAAACAGACTGTATCGTTGAATAAGCCTCCGTTGAAATATCAATTTCCGTTACGGCTGCTCCCAGTTTATTGAATAGCTTTCGAGCCGAGCCGACATAACCGGTATAGCCTTCACGCAGCGAAGCTGTGGGAATAAATGCGACTTTCTTGTTATCAATTTCTTCTTTTATCAAACTTCCTACACTTGAAAAGTGCGAACATAAAAACAGTTTCATCCATATCCTCCTTAATAAATTCCGATTTGTCAATTTTATTTTATCATATTTCATCATCGTATTTCAACTGCACGTTCTATCAGTATAGTGAACTCTCCTTTCAAAACTTCCTCACCGTGAGGACATTACAAAATTGCTTGTCAGCGATTTATTTTTTGTTGCACTGTTTGTGAGATAATCGTTTTGCCGTTTTGCAAAATGTTATGGCTGGTGGTATCAGGGGCAGTTCCCCATTGTAGCGGCTAACAAGTGGGAAAATGGCACGAGTGTATATAATTTCCCCATGCTTGCTAATAATGTTGACCTACAGATTTTCGGTGTCAAGTAATGTATGAAGCTGCGATTTCCACGCCATAATATTTTCAATTCCTTTTTCCAAAACATAGGATTCTTTTTGGCGTTTTCGTTCCAAAAATTTATTCCAATAATAGTTCTTTTGTAAATCATTGATGTACTCTTATACTGTACCCATAGTACTTGACAGTCAAAAAGAGAGATTTTCCAAAGTCTTGACACTGAAAAAAAGGAGCTTTTCAAAACTCTTGACAAAAAGAAAAAGCCAAATATTAGTATCACCTCTTTTCAAAACATTCATTTAGAAACCATTGGAGAAGTTGCACATTATCTATTTGCTATCTCCAAAGTTGGCAAAGTTCAGTTTCATGGTAACAAAGATGCTGATGGAAAATTTGACATAAATACTCTGAGCATATCCTTTGATTCTCCTGTATTTAAGCATTTTCTAAAGGAATTGGCAGATAGTAAAGTAATCATCGACCATTTAAGAGATGAAGCTCAATTTTCTCCAGATGAAACGACAAAAGCATTTTTACTTAACCGTGCTGATGAAATTGAGCAAGAATTGGAACTCCGAATGGTTGATTTTCAAATGCTCATACAAAGTGCAAAAAATAAGGAGCCTTATCGGCTCCTTGCTTGTTTATTCGTTGCATTTTCCTCAAACTGCAAGCATTTTGCAAGCACAAAGCCCAGAAACCTTCGATTTATAAGGCTTCTGGGCTTTATTAATATTATTCGAACTCAATAGTCGCAGGCGGTTTGGTGGTATAGTCAAAGAGTACGCGGTTGATGTGCTTAACCTCATTAACGATACGATTAGCCGCAGTAGTAATAGTTGCCGGCGGCAGCATGGTTACTTCTGCAGTCATGAAGTCGGTAGTAGTTACCGCACGCAGAGCGATAGCATAATCATAGGTACGCTCGTCACCCATAACGCCGACGCTGCGCATATTGGTCAGAGCTGCAAAATACTGACTCGGACGCTCGCTCATCGGCAGCTTGTCTACCTCTTCGCGATAAATTGCATCTGCATCCTGTACGATAGCAACCTTTTCCGGAGTTACATCGCCGATAATGCGGATTGCCAGACCGGGTCCCGGGAACGGCTGACGTGCTACCAGATTTTCCGGCAGGCCAAGCTCACGGCCAGATTGACGAACCTCATCCTTGAACAGGTCGCGCAGAGGCTCAACAATTTCCTTGAAATCAACAAAGTCAGGCAGGCCGCCAACATTGTGATGACTCTTGATGGTTGCAGATTCACCGCCGAGGCCGCTTTCTACAACGTCAGGATAAATGGTGCCCTGTGCCAGATAGTCAACAGCGCCGATTTTCTTAGCTTCTTCTTCGAATACGCGAATAAACTCTTCGCCGATAATTTTACGTTTGCCTTCAGGAGCAGTTACGCCAGCCAGCTTGCTGTAGAAGCGTTCGCGTGCGTCAACGCAGATGAAGTTGATATCGAACTGACCGCCTTCACCGAAAACAGCGCAAACCTCTTCACGCTCGTTTTTGCGCAGCAGACCGTGATCTACAAATACGCAGGTAAGCTGCTTGCCGATAGCCTTAGCCAGCATAGCAGCACAAACGCTGGAATCAACACCGCCGGACAGAGCGCACAGAACCTTGCCGTCACCAATTCTTTCTTTCAGCTCAGCAACAGTCTGCTCTACGAAGGAATCCATTTTCCAGGTTCCTGCACAGCCGCAAACATTGTAAACAAAGTTGCTCAGCATCTTGGTGCCGTTTTCGGTATGCAGAACCTCGGGATGGAATTGTACACAATACAATTTACGTGCTTCATCCTCAGCAGCAGCAACCGGGCAGTTCGGAGTGCTTGCAACAATCTTGAAGCCAGGAGCTGCAGTTTCGATATAATCGTTATGGCTCATCCAGCATACGTTTTTCTCAGACAGGCCAGCAAACATCGGGCTGGTGGTGTCAAGATCAACAACAGTTTTGCCGTATTCGCGCTCGGGAGCTACGCATACATGACCGCCGAGCATATGCATCATCAGCTGGCTGCCGTAGCAAATGCCCAGAACAGGCACGCCCCAGGTATAGATTTCCGGATCAATAGTAGGAGAATCCTCCAGATAAGCGCTGTTAGGACCACCGGTAAAAATAATACCCTTCGGATTTTTAGCCTTAATTGCTTCCAGGCTATGCTTATAGGATACGATTTCGCAGTACACACCGCTTTCACGTACGCGTCTTGCGATTAACTGGTTATACTGCCCGCCGAAGTCAATTACGAGCACCATTTCTTGTGCATTATTTTGCATCAATCCTTCACTCTCCTTCAAAAATAAACATGCTGCTTATATAGCAGTTATGTAAAAAATTATACGTTTTTAATATACTATAGATTACCATAAACGGCATGAAAATGCAATGAAAATGCTATTTCAGCGTCATAACGTCTTGTTCTGACCTAAGTATACATCCTACTGCTCTTAAAACGTGCTTTGCTGCAATAAATAACAGTAAGCCTAAATACAAACATCCCATATTCAAATATCATTAATGACTGCTAAATTGAAATTTACAAATCTTTCAGAAAATGCTATAATATTCTTTAGGTATGCCACAAAGCAACCTAGGGAGTATTGGCTGACAGAAATTCTAAAAATCTGACAGCACCTATTTTAGGAGGGATATAATGCAGCAAAATGCAGATGTGAAGGATTTAGCACAAAAAGTGATAAATCAAAACAAATCACAAAACAACAAAAGTCAATTTATTATCTGGATGGGCGCACTGGTAGTCGGTGCCATTCTCGGTTATTTAGGAATCAAACCCCTGAATGACTTGTTCAACTTCATCGCTACCGTTTACACACGCCTCTTCCAATTTATCGCCGTACCTACCATTGCTTTAGCCGTAATTACTACATTGGCTGCTTTGGGAAGCAAAAAAGAAACCGGTCAGATTTTTGGTCACGCTGTAGTTTACACCTTTTTGACTACTGTTTGTGCAGCAGGCATCGGTCTTGCTATTTACCTTTGGGTAGCTCCCGGCAACCTGCCGGCAGAAATTGTTGGCAGCGGCATGTCCAATGTACCGCAAAATCTTGGCAAGTTAAGCTACTATGACCACATTTTAAATGTTATTCCTAACAACATGCTGCAGCCGTTCCTCGCAGGCAACGTGCTTTCCGTAATGCTGATTGCTGCTGCTATGGGTTTAGGTCTGGCATTTATGCCTAAAACCGAAAACAGAGAAGCTCTGCTGAAAGCAGTATTAGGCTTCCAGGAGCTGCTGTTCACTCTTATTAAAGCGTTGCTGTTCGTACTGCCTCTCGGTATTCTGGCATTCGCAGGTCAGCTTTCCGCACAGATTGAAGCCGGCGTAATCGTTGGCGCTCTGGGCAAATATACTCTGGTTATCATGGCCAGCAACTGTGTACAGTTCTTCATCGTTCTGCCTATCTTCCTGCTTGCAAGAGGCCTGAACCCGATTGATGTATTCAAGAAAATGTCTCCGGCAGTCGCTGTTGCACTGTTCACCAAGAGCTCCGCAGGCACCCTGCCTGTAACTATGGCGTCCGCTGAACAAAACATGAAGGTTAACAAAGCTGTTTCCCGCTTTGTACTGCCTATCTGCACCACCATCAACATGAACGGCTGCGCTGCCTTCATTTTGATCACTTCCATTTTCGTTATGCAGAATGCAGGCTTTGAGCTGTCCATGACCACCATGCTTACCTGGCTGCTGGTATCTGTACTGGCTGCTGTTGGTAACGCAGGCGTACCGATGGGCTGCTACTTCCTCACCCTGTCTCTGATGAGCGGCATTGGCGCTCCTATCGGTATCATGGGTATCATCCTGCCGATTTACACCATCATCGATATGGTTGAAACCGCTGAAAACGTTTGGTCCGACTCCTGCGTTTGCGCAATGACCGACCACGATCTCAAAGGAAAAATTGCTGAAGAAGAATAAGCTGTAAAGCAAATAACTGCTAATTCGCTGTGAATTAGCAGTTATTTTTTTACAGGAAAAACAAAAACGCCGCCAGATAAACATCTGACGGCGAAAATTCATTGGAGCTGGCAATAGGAATCGAACCCACAACCTGCTGATTACAAATCAGCTGCTCTGCCAATTGAGCTATGCCAGCACAAAATTCTTTTATTATTATAAAGGATAAAGCCTGTTTTGTCAATACTTTCGCAAACAAAGATTTTAGAGCAGGCTTACATGTAGAAATACCAGTAGGTTACACCGGCCAGCAGTATTCTATAAACGGCAAAGCTGGTCAGCTTGGAATTCTGCAAAAATTTCAGGAACCATAATACCGAAATATAAGCAACGATAAACGACACAACGAAGCCTATTGCCAATACCTGCAGATCACCTGCAGAAAGATACTGAAGGTTTCTGATCAGATCATAAATACAGGCCACAAACATCAGCGGCACAGCAATTACAAAGGTATAATTTGCTGCGGCACTGCGAGTAAGACCAACCAAAAGACCACCGGCAATAGTGCTGCCGCTGCGGGAAAAACCAGGCCACAGGGAAAGGAATTGATAAATGCCAACCCATACTGCCTGACGGATAGAAATTTTATCAACATCATCAACAAGTTCAGCCTCACGGCCTTTAGTTCTATATTCCGCAAACATCAGCAGCAGACCGCCCAGGAAAAGGCCTATTGCTACCGTAAAAGGAGAAAACAGATACTCCTTGATATAGTGATACAGAAAGAAGGCTACCAGCATAACAGGCACGATACCGGCAGCTACGTGCCAGACAGAAAGCCCCTTGTTGATATCCCAGCCATCTTTAGTAAAGAATCTGGCAAAACGCTCTTTATAAATAAAAACAACAGATAAGATAGCGCCCAACTGTACAAACACATCAAAAACATCTGCCAGCTGTCCTTCAAATCCTAATACATGACCGACAATAATCATATGACCGGTAGAAGAAACCGGCAAAAATTCAGTCAGACCTTCAACAATACCCACAATAACGGCAATTAAATTTAAGTCCATGATTTACTCCCTTTCGCAAACACTAAGCCTTTTTATTATACTCTGAATCGCGCTTAACTGCAATTAAATCTCACTATTTTTTAAAATTTTTCACACTTCTTAAAGCTTCCTGATAAAAAACAGAGGATGGCGCTAACACCATCCTCTGTAATGTAAAATTCTTATCTTAATCTGGGGTTAAATCTATTAATCAAGTTTAAATTAATCGCCAAAGCACAATCCCAGCTGGCGTCCTGTGCGAATTATTTCGCTGTCTACAGGAACCTGACGCGGTTTGGAAGCAGCCTTTTGAATAAAGACGGTAACAATCTGATCATGATATAAGGATACCATAACATTATATTCACGTCTCAGGCAAGCCTCCGCCGCTGCCACGCCATAACGCGTCGACAGTACACGGTCAAACGCTGTAGGCGAACCACCACGCTGCAAATAACCTAATACAGTGCAACGCGATTCAATGCCAGTTTGCTCTTCAATGGCCTGCGCCACCTTTTCGCCTGCACCGCCAAGGCGGATTGGCTCAAAGCTGCCCTCAACCATACGTGCAATTGACATCTCGCCACCTTCAGGACGTGCTCCCTCAGCAACAACTACAATACTGAAATTCTTGCCGGCAGCCTTACGTGCCTGAATCTTAGCAATCACCGGTTCCAGCTTATAAGGAATTTCCGGTAGCAAAATAACGTCAGCACCGCCGGCAATACCACTGTGCAAAGCAATCCAGCCAGCATAGCGGCCCATGACCTCCAGCACCATAACACGGTGATGCGATTCAGCTGTAGTATGCAACCTGTCAAGCGCTTCTGTAGCCATCGCCATAGCAGTGTCAAAGCCGAAGGTACGCTCCGTGCAAGGCAAATCGTTATCAATAGTCTTAGGCACACCAACAACCTTAATATCGCATTCACGCGCCAGCTCAGCACCAATATTCAGGCTACCGTCGCCGCCGATAACAACCAAGGCCTCTATATCGTATTTGCGCAGGTTTTCAACAACCTTTTCGCGCATATCCTTATATACAAGCTCACCATTTTCTTCAACAGCAAAATGGAAGGGATTATCACGGTTCGTAGTGCCTAAAATTGTTCCGCCACGCGGCAAAATGCCGGATACTGCAGCATAATCCATTAATTTCAGATTATCGTTTATCAGACCATTAAAGCCATTGAGTACGCCATAAACCTCACAATCGTTCTGCAGGAAGGTTTTTACAACTGCACGTATTACAGCGTTTAATCCCGGGCAGTCACCTCCGCCGGTCAAAACAGCAAAGCGACGTTTTTTCTGCTCCATATCAAGCCTCCGCTTATTAACTATTAACCTTCTACGTTCCAGATCTTAAAGCCATCGGGGCTGATACGGATAGCTTCAGTGCCATCAAATTTGTCATAGCACAGGTTACCGTTATCAATGTATCCGGGCCATGCGGTTACGATGGTAAACTTTTTGCTCAGTTTACGCATCAGGCTGTCAGTGTTGATGTGGAATACGGGTACAAACAAGGTCTGCAGTCTGTCAAGGATGATAACATCAGCATTATAGCTTGCCAGAATGTCCGCAAACATATCCGGAGCATACAAACCTCTGTCAGCAGCCGGAATAGCCAAAAACTCTTCGCTGATCAGCATACGGCAGTCAACGTAGGTCCATTTTTGAGATTCTGCAGCTTCACGTAAAACTTTGCTCTTGCCACTGCCCGGTTTACCGGTAACAATAACAACATTTCCTTTGTCGGCCTGAGCCTCTGCTACAACCTTCACTAATTCTTCAACTTGATTCATTTGAAAAACCTCCTCTAACACCGAAGTGTCAATTTTGCTTTACTAACTTGTTAATATATCTATTCGCTGTACTTGCGTAAAATCCTCTTAATAAAAAAACACCATTCTGAAAATTTCAAAATGATGTATATTTTTGTTACAGTTTTATCAATTATCCGCAGTTTCAGGAATTTTTATTCTTAAAACGCTCATACGGATCAATCGCCAGCAGTCCGCTGTAAACTGTACGCAGGTCAGTAATGTCTCCTTTGCTGATGATATATTTTTCAAGTTTACGCTTTACACGCTGCAGCGCATTATCAATAGATTTGATATGACGCCCCAGCTCAGCAGCAATTTCCTGATAGGATTTGCCATCAAGATAGCTCATCAGAACCTTCCATTCCAGGTCACTGAGAATTTCATTCATCTTGCTCTCAATATCGCTGAATTCCTCACGGCTGATAATCATATCCTCCGGATTAGCAACCTTAACACCACTGATGACATCCAGCAATGTACGGTCACTGTCCTCCTCGTAAATCGGCTTGTTAAGCGATACATAGGAGTTGAGAGGAATATGCTTCTGTCTGGTAGCAGTTTTTATCGCTGTAATAATCTGCCTTGTTACACACAACTCAGCAAACGCGCGGAACGAAGCCTGCTTGTCAGCACGGAAATCACGAATAGCCTTATACAGACCAATCATGCCTTCCTGAATGATGTCTTCGCGCTCTGCACCTATTAAAAAATAGCTGCGAGCCTTAGCTCTGACGAAGTTTCTGTATTTATGCAGCAGATATTCCTGTGCTAAAACATTATCATGCTGCTGTGATTCTAAAACGATTTCCTCATCAGTCATTTTTGCAAAAGCGTCATTAGGATCGTTTTGCATTACAGTATCTGTAGCCATCAATAGCATATCCTCCGTCTATTTATCTATCTGCCACTGTCTTGCAAAACAGTTATCGCAAATTTTTCATAACAAAAGCGTTAGTATTTTTATTATATCCCGAGCAGTGCTTTACGTCAACTTTTATCCCGGCGCAATTTTTCCAAATGCGCCAGCACATGACCGCTCACCCTGCCACCAAGCTCGTTTCTGTTTAAGGCGCGTCTGGGGACAGCCAGACGATTGGCAATTTCCTTTTTAGCCTTATAATACTGCTCGCGGAATTCTCGGGAGGAAATACGGTAGGCACCTGCTCCCAAAATATTAATCTGCTCAGCATAGTCACTGGTGACAACAAAAACCTTGGCCTGTACGTGCCGCAGCTCATAAGTACGTCGTTCAATCCAGGAATCTGCTGTTTCACCTTCATTAGTAAACACAACATCAATGCCATGAATCTTTTCGGATGCGGCAACGCCTGCCACCTCCTGCGCATCAAAAACTACAATGGCACGATACCCCTTAAAGGCAGCATATTCTGCCACACCCGCTACCAAAAGCTCGCGTGCATGCTCCAGGTTTTCCTGGCGGAGTTGGGCAAAATCCTTCCAGGCGTTAATTACATTATACCCATCAATTATCAGATATTCGCCCATGCCTTCACCTCTTTAGAATTGATGTCGTTGACGCACTACCTCGTACATCAGAACAGCACCTGCTGCTGATGCATTCAGTGAATTAACGCCGCCATTCATCGGAATGCTGACAACATCATCACATTTTTGTTTAACCAGTCGGCCTAAGCCTCTGCCTTCAGCGCCAATCACCAGTACAATCGGCCCGGTCATATTGGCGGCATAAAAATCAACGCCATCCATATCAGCGCCCACAACCCAGCAGCCACGCTGCTTAAGCTCTTCGATGGTCTGGGCAATATTGCCGATCTGTACAACCGGTACATATTCCACCGCACCAGCTGAAATTTTGGCAACAACAGCGTTGAGCGGACAGCTGCGACGACGCGGCATCAATACACCATGTACGCCTGCAGCGTCAGCACTGCGGATAAGCGCACCCACGTTCTGCGGATCCTGCAGCTCATCAAGCAACAGAATAAATGGCTCTTCATTTTTTTCAGCTGCACGGGCAAATACATCGTCCAGAGTGCGGAAAGCAATTGGTGCAGCTAAAGCTGCTACGCCCTGATGACGCAGGCCCTTAGCCAGTTTATCCAGCTTTTCGGCCTTTACAGTCTCTACAGGCACGCCCTTTTCCTTAGCCAAGGCAATGATTTCGCCCAGGCTACCGCCATGAGCACCTTCCTGCAAAAGTATTTTGTTTATTGAGCGCTGGCTGCGCAAGGCTTCACTAACCGCATTACGTCCAGCTATTAAATCACTATTCTGCTCAGCCATAGTTTCTCCTTACTGCTTTTGCTCTGCCTTGGCTTTTGCTGCCAAGATTGCCTGCAGACGGCCACAGGACATAGCGCCCTCGTGACATACGCCCTCAGATACACAGGTAGGACCTGCATTTTCAAAAATAACAGGCGCTACCTCCTGGCATTGGCGCAGCATCTCATTAGCCAACGCACGGATTTCCCATTGTGCACGGGTGCAGCAGCGCAGGCTGAAGAAGTTCAGCAGAGAACGCGCATTAAACGTGCAGACAATCTTCGTTTCTGTTGCGTTAGGCAAAATATAACGGGCATCCTCAGCTGGAATACCCAGCGCGATAAACTCGTCATACATTTCCTGAATCTCAGCCATCAGCTTGTCAAACTTTGCCTTAGCTGCAGGCTTGGAGGCAATAGAAGCGGGCACGATTGTTTCAAAATCATGCTCCTTAACGTAACGCTGAGATTGCTGGGAATAAGAAGCAATGCGGTGACGCACCAATTGATGTGTCAAAACGCGGGATACGCCTTCGATAGCAAAGGTAAAGGTAACATGCTCCAGGGTAGACAAATGCCCCATGCTTACCAGCTTACGTACCAGCTTCGCTGCCTGCTCGTCGCTGATTTTTTCTTCCAGCTGGGCAGCACCAATCGGAGAATAGCACAGACGTGCACTCATCGCCACAGTGCGCTCCGGCTCCGGCGTATGACGTACTAATTTTACCATCATCGTTATCATCTCCTCTCTTTTCAACGGACAAATAGAGGGGTATTATTTTTTGTGATTTTCCTGCATATATTTACTAATAATATCAAAGGAAAGATCCATAACCTCCTGCAGGCGCTCCTCACGTTCTTCGAGGAAGAGCCAGCCCAAAAGTGCTTCAAAGGCTGTTGCCATACGGTATTCATGTACGGAGGCACTTTTCGGCACCATCGACTTGGCATTGCGTCCGCGACGGAAAATAACGCTTTCCTCCTCGCTCAGGCTCGCCTCCAGCTGCTGCATTGCCTGACATTGGCACACTGCAGAAACCATCTTGGAACCGATATCATGCACAATGCGTACATGCTTGGAGTTCGGCAAAAGGCGCAGACGTACATACATAGAAAATACTACGTCGCCGATATATGCCAGTAATATAGGATTTATTTCCTTAGTGGCAGGAAAAGGAGCACCGGCAGCCGCACAGGCTGCCAGGGCATGCTCCTTTAGCATTTTGTATTGTTCAAATTTCATTATTGCTTAGACCATTTTACGCCTTGCGGAGTATCCTGCAGCACAATGCCGATTTCATTCAGCTTGTTGCGCAGCTCATCTGCCAATGCGTAATTTTTGTTTTTACGTGCATTCTGACGCATAGCAATAAGCATTTCCACCAGCTCGGCTTCCTTGCTGTCGCCTGCTTTCTCTGCAGCCGGAGCAGCAGTTTTTTCCAGAACACCTATAATAGAGCAGGTTTCTGCAAAAACATCGTTGAACATAGCAACCAGCTTGCCGTCCGGTTTAATGCCGGCATCAACAACTGCCTTGTGGTAAATGTTGATTTCCTTAGCCAGAGCAAACATATGGCTGATAGCCAGCGCAGTGTTGAAGTCATCGCGCATAGCCTCCATAAATGCTTCACGCAGCTCCTTAACCTTCTCGCGCAGTGCCAGGCTTTCGGCAGTCGGGCCTGCGCTCAGCATTTCGCTCAGCTCGCCCAAGGTTTCCTGTGCCTGACGCAGACGAGCAAGGCTCTTTTGTGCTTCGGTAAGACGTGCATCGCTGAAGTCCAGCGGGCTGCGGTAATGCGTAGAAACGATGAAGAAACGCAGTGTTTCCGGGTCGTAATGCTCTAAGATATCAATAACCATGAAGAAGTTACCCAGAGATTTGGACATTTTTTCTTCGTTAACGGTAATAAAGCCGTTGTGCAGCCAGTAATGTACGAAAGGATGAATGCCGGTGCAGCCTTCGGACTGGGCAATCTCGTTTTCATGATGCGGGAAAATCAAATCGCTGCCGCCGCCATGGAAGTCAAAGGTTTCGCCCAGATATTTCATGCTCATGGTAGAGCATTCAATATGCCAGCCGGGACGACCAGGTCCCCAAGGACTTTCCCATGCAGGCTCGCCCGGTTTAGCAGATTTCCACAGTGCAAAATCCATCGGATTACGCTTGCGGTCGTCAACGTCTACACGTGCGCCAGCCAGCATATCCTCCAGATTACGGCCGGAAAGCTGACCATAGTATTTAAATTTTTCTACGCTATAGAAAACGTCACCATCAACAACATAGCCATAGCCATTATCAATCAGGCATTGCACGGTAGCGATGATATCATTGATATGCTCGGATACACGCGGATAAACATGTGCACGACGTACATTAAGCTTATCCATTACTTCGAAGTAGGAATCAATATAGCGATTGCAGATATCATACCATTGTACGCCTTCTTTATTGGCAGTGTTGATAATCTTGTCATCAACATCAGTAAAGTTCTGTACATGGGTTACATCATAGCCTTCGTGCTCCAGGAAACGGCGGATAACGTCCCAGGTTACGAACGGACGCGCATTACCAACATGCGGATGATTGTACGGAGTAACACCGCAAACATAGATGTTGGCTTTGCCAGGATGAATAGGTACGAATTCTTCTTTTTGTTTGGTTAAGGTGTTATATACTTTAATGCTCATAATAACTATTCCTTTGCAAAAATTCTCTGAGCGACGAGAAGGCTTTAGATGCAAGCAACGCCGTTACGAAGCAGAAGAAGCCTTATCGTCGGTCATCAATCAAAGATTTACGCCTGCTTTTGCCAAGCTGGATTTAATACGTTTTGCAGTACGCTCAACGCCCAGCAGCGGAACCATTGCTGCCAGCTCAGGACCATGTTGGTTGCCGGTCAGAGCGACACGAATCGGCATGAATACATCCTTGCCCTTCAGCTTAGTTGCTTTCTGAATCTGCTTGAACAGAGCTTTAACTGCAGCATTGTCCAGGTTTTCTACCTTTGGCAGCTCTTCCAGCAGCATATTGATAACGGTCGGTACAGTTTCAGCCTTCAGGACTGCTTCTGCTTCCTCGTTTTCAAAATCGAATTCATCATTGAAGTACATTTCTACGCATTCAGGAATCTGTGCAGCATAAGAAATGTGCTCCTGTGCGGTTGCTACAACGCGTTTCAGCCAAGCCAGCTTCTCGCCTTCTTCTTCGCCAGTCATGTAGCCTGCAGCAATCATATGCGGTTTAGCAGCTTCAAAGAATGCTTCCGCATCCAGCTGACGCATATAGTGCTGGTTAATCCAGTTCAGCTTGTCGATATCGAAAACAGCGGGGTTCTTGGCAACGCGGTCCATGCTGAATTCGTGAATCAGCTCGTCCATGCTGAAGATTTCCTGCTCGCTGTTCGGAGCCCAACCCAAAAGTGCCAGGAAGTTGTTGATAGCTTCCGGCAGGTAGCCCAGCTGACGATATTGGTCAACACTGGTAGCGCCGTGACGCTTGCTCATTTTGGTGTGGTCCTTGCCCAGAATCAGGGAAATGTGACCGAAGGTCGGTTGCTTAAAGCCCAGTGCATCATAAACAAGGCATTGACGCGGAGTGTTGGACAGATGCTCTTCTGCGCGGATTACGTGGGTAATATGCATCAGCGCATCGTCGATAACTACAGCATAGTTATAGGTCGGGATGCCGTCAGATTTAACGATAACGAAATCACCGATATTATTGGAATCAAAAACTACATCGCCACGAACCATGTCGCGAACGAGAATCTGCTGGTCGGCAGGAACACGGAAGCGAACGGTCGGTTTGCGGCCTTCAGCTTTGAACTGAGCAATCTGCTCTTCGGTCAGATGGCGGCATTTGCCCATGTAACGCGGCATTTTGCCTTCTTTAATCAGGCTCTGGCGTTCTTCCTCCAGCTCCTCATCGGTGCAGTAGCAATAGTAAGCCTTACCTTCAGCCAGCAGCTTGTCAGTATATTTTTTGTAGATGTCAAGACGTTCCATCTGATGGTACGGGCCATTCGGTCCGCCAACATCAACGCCCTCATCCCAGTCCATACCCAGCCACTTCAAAGCAGCCTTGATGTTTTCCTCGGATTCCGGGGTAGAACGCTCACGGTCAGTATCCTCGATACGCAGAATCAGCTTGCCGCCGGTTTTGCGAGCCAGCAGATAGTTGAACAGCGCACTGCGCGCACCACCGATATGGAACGGGCCAGTCGGACTCGGCGCAAATCTTACTCTAACTTCATCATTACACATTGATATATCCCTCCAAATTTATCTATTAACATTAGATTTACCAAAAAAGCACAATCACTCCGGCTCCGGCTAAAATAAATTTCCTTCCGCCGGTATATCCAACCAGATTACACTTATCAGTCTAATTATTATATCACATCTTGACAATGCTCGCCACAGCTTCAGCGGCAATACCTTCGCCTCTTCCTGTAAAACCGAGCTTTTCTGTTGTTGTCGCCTTAATATTTACTACCGACTCAGTAACATCCAAGACCTTGGCAACATTAGTACGCATTGCGGCAATATAGCCTGCTAGCTTCGGGCGTTGGGCAATAATCGTCACATCCACGTTATTAACCTGCCAGCCTTCCTCCTGCAAGAGCTTTTTGACATGCAGCGTCAGCTGCATGCTGTCTGCACCCTTAAAGCGTTCATCCGTATCAGGGAAGTGCTTGCCGATATCGCCCATAGCGGCAGCGCCCAAAAGCGCATCCATCAGCGCATGCAAAGCTACATCTGCATCACTGTGTCCTAAAAGGCCTTTTTCATAGGGCACATCAACACCACAGATGATTAATTTACGGTCTTCTACCAGCTTATGTACATCATAGCCACAGCCAATGCGAAACTGCGGCAGCATAATCTTATTTTCCATTTTCCTGCTCCTGTTGTGCCAGCAGATTTTCTGCAAAGAGCAAATCCTCCGGCGTGGTAATTTTAATATTTTCGTAGCGCCCCAGCGCTGTCGCTACCTTATGTCCCATCAGCTCTACTACCGAAGCATCGTCGGTAACAGCAGCGGGATATGCCGCCAGCTGCGCGTAAGCCTGTTTCAACAGTTCCGCTGTAAAAATCTGCGGTGTCTGTACTGCCATCAGCGTACTGCGCTCAGGCGTAGCAGTTACAATACCGTCGGTGCCGACAACCTTGATGGTATCCTTCACCGGAACGGCAGCAATTGCGGCGCCATGCACCTTAGCAGCCGCTAAGGTGCGTTCAAAAACAGCGCGTCCCGCAAAGGGACGCGCGCCATCGTGTACAGCGATATAACAGTCAGTTTCTTCCACTGTCGCCAGCGCATTGGCAACACTATCCTGACGCTCCTTGCCACCGGCTACCACGCAAAACGGCAACGTCTTAAAATACGCCTCCTGATAACCGGCTAAAAGCTCCTGGCCTTCGGCCACCTCCTGCGGCGCCAGCACGACAACAGCACGCTTCACAAATCCTGTTATAGCCAGCATATGCAGACAGTGCACCAGCAGCGGTGCACCGTTCAGCATAGCAAAGGCCTTATTAATTCCCAGCCCCAAACGCTTACCTGCGCCTGCAGCCGGAACAATTACAATAAGTTCATCCTTGCCCATCTCAAAGCTCCTATTTTGTTTTGGCGAAAATCATTCTTCCGGCAGATGTCTGCAGTACACTGGTTACCACAACAATCGCACTGTGACCAATAGAGTGACGTCCGTTTTCTACGACAATCATAGTGCCATCATCAAGATAAGCAACAGCTTGTCCCTGCTCCTTGCCTTCCTTAACCAGAAAGACATTCATTTCCTCGCCTGCAACAACTACCGGTTTAATGGCATTCGCCAGCTCATTGATATTCAATACCTTAACGCCCTGGATACCGGCAACCTTATTCAGGTTATAATCATTAGTAATGATGTCAGCATTAGCCTGTCTTGCCAAACGTACCAGCTTAGCATCCACGCCATCCAGATCATCGTAATCATTATCTACAACCAGAATACGATTCTTGTAGCTTATTTGCAAATCATGCACCAAATCCAGACCACGACGCCCTTTGGCGCGCTTCATATTATCCGAAGAATCCGCCAGCTTCTGCAGCTCCTCCAACACAAAATTCGGCACTACCAGCTGACCGTCCAAAAAGCCTGCAGCCATAATATCCATAACACGTCCGTCAATAATGACGCTGGTATCAAGCAATTTATTGCTGCTGTAAAGACGGTCCCCCAAAGGGCCCTCCAATACGCTCTTTGTTTCATCGACAGGCTTTACGGATTTACGCGTAGGAATGCGGTTAAAAAACTCCACAATATCATTATGCTTACGCAAAGCCAGCTTAGCACCGACAACCGAAAGTACAAGGCTTAGTACGATGGGAATAAACGGTCCGATAACCGGCAGTCTGGAAAAAGGACTGCCTATCAGATTTGCTAAAATCAGACCGATGCCGATACCGAAAATCATTACCAGAATATCACTGGTAGGTACGCCGGAGAGAGAAACCGTCAGACGTTCAGCGTAATTGAACAGCCATTTTGTAATAAACGGTGCCAATACTAAGCCAAGCCAGGAAGATATAAAAAGACCTGGTAAGGTCAGTATCATGGTAGCAAAGGTAATTCCCATTAAGCCATTGCCGTGTAAATCATAGCCCAAGTAATTTGATAAAAACGGTAAAGATAAATTTGTTAGTATGAGTCCGGTTACAATAATAATTAACGATATGCTCAAGCTAATAATTTTTCTCAGCATTGCATTTTCTCCTTTCTTTAAAATTTGCTTCATAGTAGTTCTTGTTACTACTATATCAATTATATAATACAGCTATAGTCGTCAAAATACAAGTAAATAACTTTTTTTAATATGACATTAATGAAAAAAACGTCTAAAAAAATTGCAAAAAACCGTTTTAAAGCGGTTGGCAATGCAACAGCCTTAAAACGGTCTATATATCATATTCAAATACAGCAGCTATCTAACCATTTGCCTGCTCTTTCTGCATCCAGATCCCTGATCAGCATAACCTCACTTTGCAAAATCTGCTTCGTGCTATGCAGCAAACGACGCTCACCTACTGATATTTTTTTGCTGCGCTCTAAAATAGTCAGGATTTTAAAGATTCTTGCAACCTCAGCAACGCTGCCGCTTTTTATTTTCTGCATATACAGCTGAAAGCGCCGATTCCAGGAAATTGCTTTTACCGACTGCACATCCGGCACTTCTTGCAGTACATTGGCAATTGTATTCAAGGTTTCTTCGTCACCGATGTAACGGAGTCCTAATTTTTCGGCATTCTCGACCGGTACTGCTACTGTCATATTTTCAAAAAGCATTTGTAAAATATAGTATTCTACCTTCTCGCCATCCTGCATATGTGCTTCTATATCCTTAACAATAGCACCGCCATGGATAGGATACACAACTCTGTCACCTGTTGCAAACATCTTCAACCCTCCTAAAAATTAATCCTTATGAATATATTGTAGCACGCCCCTTCTTTATTGTCAAAAATATTTTATTTTATCACTATATCACTAATATGTCAACCTCTAACTATGATATAGCACTAACTTCAGAATTCTTTTAACATTTAGCGATAAAAAAGCACTCAAAAAAATAATATTTTACAAACTATTAACTAATTCTTGTTTCTGCTGTCATTGCAGCTCTTGCAAAAGACGTTTTTTTCTTGCATAATATAAGTGTCTAAAACAAAAAAGGAAGTATAAAATTATGGATAACAACGAAAAACATGAATTACTATTAACGCAGCTGCGTACCAAAAAAGGTTTTATCTGCGATATGGATGGTGTTATCTATCACGGAAATAACCTGCTGCCGGGAGTAAAAGAATTTGTCAACTGGCTGTACGAGGAAAAAAAGAGCTTTTTATTTTTGACTAACGCCAGTGAACGCAGTCCCAAGGAGCTGCAGCAAAAGCTTTTGCGTCTGGGGCTTGATGTTGATGAAAGTCATTTTTATACCAGTGCTCTTGCCACTGCCAAATTCATCCATTCACAGGCACCTGGCTGCAGCGCCTATGTTATCGGTGGCCCCGGCCTGGTAAATGCACTTTATGATGCCGGTATCACCATGAATGATGTTAATCCGGACTATGTTGTCGTCGGAGAAACCAATTCTTATAACTACAATATGATTCTCAAGGCAGTAAGCCTTATTAACCAGGGAGCACGCCTGATTGCCACCAACAGTGACCTTACAGGACCGTCTGATTTCGGTATCATCCCCGCCTGCCGCGCACTGGTCGCACCTATTGAGCTTGCTACCGGCAAAAAGGCCTACTTTGTCGGCAAGCCTAATCCGCTGATGATGCGCACAGGACTGCGTCTGTTAGACGTACATTCTGAGGATGCTGCCATGATAGGCGACCGTATGGATACGGATATTGTTGCCGGCATGGAAAGCGGCTTGATGACTGCACTTGTCCTTAGTGGTGTAAGCACACCTGAGAACATTAATGAATTCTCCTACCGCCCATCCATCATCTTAAACGGCGTCGGTGCTATTCCAAGCAAATAACACTCTGCAATAAGGACTGTCTTCAGCGGCAGTCCTTTTTTCTTTGCTTTGCTCTTGACTTAAAGCGTACTCTAACATATATAATATAAACAGAAGATTAATATACAAAGGAGCTTTAGTGACAAGATGCGAATTTTTCTTTTCGTCGGTACTATTGATGCTCTCATGAGTATCATCGGTTATATGTATTATCGCCACAACCTGCCCTTCGGACGTACGCTGGCCTTTGGGCTTCTATATCTTTTTATGGCACTTGGTACTGCTATCAGCGTTATGCTGCCACAGGGAACACCGCATTTCCTGCTCAAACTGACAGCATGGATTGAGGGCCTTTGGATTGCCTTTTGTTACTATACGCTTCTGTTGGCAATCCTGCACCTTCTCTGTTGGCTTATAAGCAAACTCGCCAACCGGAATTTGCCTTCAGCAAAAATAAGTATTATCGGTCTTGCCTTTATCTGCTGCTTCATTGCTTGGGGCAGCTATCGCGCCTTTCATCCCACGGTACGTACAGAACTGCTGGTAACAGAAAAACTGCCGCACAATACACATTATAGAATAGTCTTTCTCACCGACCTGCATATGGGAAGAATACTCGGCCATGACTACGCAGAATGTCTGGCAGCACGCATCAACGAGCAAAAGCCAGACTTTGTTGTAGTCAGCGGCGATATGCTTGATGAGCGCATCTTTTACGTAGAAGAGGAGGATACGCTTGCCGCTTTGGCACAGATTAAAGCGCCTGTCTATATGGCCTTCGGTAACCATGATTACCTCGATAAACCGCTGCGCTGGCAGCAAATGCTTACAGAAAAAGGCTTTCATATCCTACGCAACAACGACACTATAATCGATAGCAAAATTAAAATAACAGGCATTGATGATTATAGCAAGAACCGTACCAATGATCAGCTTATAAGACTGGCAGATAAAAATAAGGAATACTACAGCATTCTGCTTGACCATCAGCCTCGCCGTATGGATGCAGCAGCTGATGCGGGGTATGATCTTTATCTGGCTGGTCATACGCATACAGGCCAGCTTTTCCCTAATCGTCTTGTGACGAAAAAAATGTACAAGCTGGATTATGGACGTACAAACTTTGGTAATCTGACCGCCATCACCAATAACGGCTACGGCTTTTGGGGACCACCTGTTCGTACAGAGGTTGCTCCGGAAATGGTTGTACTCGAACTTCAAGGAAAATAGCTTTTTCTAGTCTAGTTCTTCCAAAGTAAAAAAACGGCAGACTATGCTGCCGATCGAGTAGGAGACTGCTCATTATTTGAGCAGTCGACCTCTCACACCACCGTG
>ERZ1026776.92-NODE-92-length-66203-cov-70.948358_pt1 | contig 66203 bp, 51 predicted proteins | sample MGYA00380125_ERZ1026776 | MGnify/ENA primary metagenome ERZ1026776 (study PRJEB33269, sample SAMEA4719761) | human gut metagenome | biome: human-associated habitat; feature: organic feature; material: feces | place: Cameroon | collected 2013-10 ...
TCCTCGCCCTTGCGCCAGGAGATGATGTTCATCATCGGTTCGGTTTCGTCGCCACATTGAGGCATTGCCTTGTAGAGACGGCGGAAGAGGGCCTCATCGCTTTCGGCACTCTTCGAGATGATGACGAAGGCGGGAACTATGAAGTCGCGAACCACTGAGATTTTCTCCTCATCGTTCAGCGAGATGACGTCGATCAGGTTGCGGGAGAGGCGCTGCCAGTTGGTCTGCAGAGGAAGGATGCCGTTGGTTCCTGCCTGGAAATGAAGATGATCTGGAGCCGAAGCACCACACTTCGGACCATTGTAGAACACCATCAGGTCGCTGTGCAGACTGATAAAGCGGTGCATCTCGCCGTAGTTCTTGTAGATGAGCTGAGGCTGGTGCTTGCGTGCCGGAATGGTGAAGTGGACAGGGAGAATCGGGAACGGATTCACCAGGAGATGGAATTTCTCGTCTATCTGCTTCGACATCTGCTCCTTAGGACGGTTCTTGTCGCAAAGGAAGCAAGGGCGCTCGCCCAGGGTTTTCTTATCTATCTTGGCACCCGTACTTACGATGCGGGCTGGATTCCACTGCAGTTTCAGCTGGTCGGAGAGCTGGCGGGTTTCTACGTGCTTGAGGTCGCGGAAGCGGTGGCGCGCATCTGCCCATACCTCCAGCTGACGGTTGAAGAAGCGCGAGATGCTGCTGTCTTCCATGATGTCGGCCTTGCCCTGCAGCATGTGCTGGCGTGCCTTCAGTTCCATGGTGCGCAGGCGGTCCTTATACAGGTTGTTGGCGTTCACCTTCTCTACGCTGAGGGCTGCATCACTGTTACCTCCCCAGCGGCGGCAGAGGTAGAGTTCGTCGTAGATTCTGCCGATGCGGTAACGACGTGAGAATGCCAGACCCAGTGCATAATCCTCGCCATACGAGGTGTTAGGAAACTGAATCTGTCTGACCAGCGGAGTGAAGAAGGCGCGCGGAGCACCCAAGCCGTTGATACGCAGCGCATTGTTGCATCCGTTTTCATCGGTCCACTCCTTGTGGTCTATCAGTCCCGGTGGCAGGGTGTTGAGGTCGAAGTCGCACATGCGGTACGAGCCGATAATCATGGCTGCCTTCTGTTTGTAGAAGGCATCTACTATCTTCTGGAGTGTTTTTGGCGAAGAATAGAGGTCGTCGCTGTCAAGCTGAACGGCAAACTTTCCGCAGAATCTGCTGTTGATGGCTTCGTTCCAGCAGCCGCCTATTCCCAGATCGGTTCTCTCCGGAATAATCTGTATCAGGTTGTCTGCTTTAAGTTCATCCAGGATTTCTCCGGTGCGGTCGGTAGAATGGTTGTTCACTACGATGACGTTGAACTTGAAGCTTGCCTTCTGTCCCAGTGCACTCTTCACGGCATCAGCCACGGTCTTTTCGCGGTTGAAGACAGGGATGATGACAGATGCCTCGTATTCAAATTCCTGCTCACCGAAGTCGGGCTGGCGGTAGAAGGTGGTGTCTATCAGGGCGCCCACCTTGCCCAGATGCTGGGTGCATGCCTTTTCCATCTCTATCTGCACCTCGCGGTTGCGCGGGTTCACATAGTCAAACTGCTTCTCGCCGCTCTTACGGGTGTCGAGTTCGGCTTCAGAATAGAGGAATTCGTTGAGATGGAAGATTTCGCCCACGCGGCTCAGATAGAGACGGAGGTCGTAGAGGGCGGCAAACTGATACTCTTCGCGGTCGGACTGGGCGATGTAGTCGGCCAGCGCCTGTGCCTTGATGCACCAGAGGCTTCCAAAGTCGAAGTCATCTCGCAAAGAACCTGACTGATAGTCAATTACCGGATGTTTCTCCATCTTGCCTTCCACCATCTTGTAATGGTCGGCGTAAACCATGACGGCATCCGTATCATCAGCCACTCTGAGGAATCTCTCCAACGTGTTGTTTCCCCATCCTATGGTGGTGTGGCGGGTACAGATCATCACGTAGTCGGCATCTGTATTTTCAGCGATGCTGGCAATGGTGTTACTGCTTTCCAGGCGGTCGGTGATGACAAACGTGCATCCTTCTGGCACCTGATGATGAGCGGCAAAATCAGCACTCACCAGGAAGTGGATATGCTGTACTGTCTTGTACTCATGAAGCACCGACAAGGCATTCTGTGCATCGCCGATGTATTCGCAAGGCAAGAAAAGGTCTATTTTTTCTCTCATTTTCTTACGTTATTTTTGTTCATTTCAGCCCTTTTCGGGGGGCTAAATCTGTGTTTTTTATCTTTATTTTATCTTATTATATTAAAATATGTGGCAAAGATACTAATTTTTCGCCAAAAAACACTATCTTTGCAGTATGAATAATGAAAAAAAATATCTTTTGGGCCTTACACTTGCCGAATTGAAGCAGGTGGCTAAGGATCTCGGCATGCCTGCCTTCACCGGCGGACAGATGGCAAAGTGGCTCTATGAGCAGCATGTGAAGAGCATTGATGAGATGACCAACATCTCGAAGGCGAACCGTGCCAAACTCGCTGCCGAATACGAAATAGGATGCTTCGGATATTCCGATGCACAACATTCGGTGGATGGTACCATCAAGTACCTCTTCCCTACCCGCAGCGGCAAATTTGTCGAGACGGTTTACATCCCGGATAAGGACCGCGCCACGCTGTGCGTTTCTTCGCAGGTGGGATGCAAGATGAACTGCCTGTTCTGCCAGACCGGCAAGCAGGGGTTTGAGGGCAGTTTGCCTGCCGGCGACATTCTGAACCAGATCTACTCGCTGCCGGAGGTGGACAAGCTTACCAACATCGTGTTCATGGGTCAGGGCGAGCCGATGGATAATCTCGACAATGTGCTGCGCGCCACAGAGATTCTCACCGCCGACTACGGCTGGGCATGGAGCCCGAAGCGAATCACGGTAAGTTCGGTGGGTGTGAAGAACAAACTGAAGCGGTTCCTGGAAGAGAGCGACTGCCATGTGGCCATCAGCATGCACGACCCTATCCCTTCTGAGCGCGCCGAACTGATGCCTGCCGAAAGGGGTATGGGCATTGAGCAGGTGGTAGAACTGCTGAGGAATTATGATTTCTCTCATCAGCGCCGTCTGAGTTTCGAGTACATCGTCTTTAAGGGCGTAAACGACAGTATGCAGCATGCCAAGGCCATCATCAAGCTGGTGAAGGGACTTGACTGCCGCTTCAACCTGATCCGTTTCCATCAGATTCCAGACATCCCTCTGCAGGGTGTGGATGATGAGAAGATGGAGCAGTTCCGTGATTACCTCACCCAGCATGGTGTCTTCACCACCATCCGTGCCAGCCGCGGCCAGGACATCTACGCCGCCTGCGGCCTGCTCAGCACCTCGAAGAAAATCGGAGAAATCCGTGAGCACGAGGATGAAGAGAAGATGAAGAAGTAAGGAAAGGAGGGGAAATGGTTACGCAAAAAGAAGCTAAAGAAAAAGAAAAAATAAGCAGAACAGAAACAGGCAAGTTCTTCTACGACTTGAGTAAATCTACATTTACAATTACAGTACTTGGAAGTTTAGCTGTAATGTTTAAAGATGGTTCTATTCCTAATTCGCTTGTCGTTGGAGCACTAGCAGGAATTATCATGGCTGCTTCTTTTTTTGGAATAGGTTATAAAATTTTAAATAAGTAACGATATGGATATGTTTACATTTACAATGGTTACAGGTTGCATCATCTCATTATGCATATTGGGATGGTTATACACAAAACCTGGTCAGAAATGGCTTGATGGATTTAAATAGAAATTATGGATTTGTTTACATTTACAATGACGATAAGTCTCATCATTGCTCTCAGCTTTCTGGCTTGGCTTTATACAAAACCAGGGAAGAAATGGTTAGAGAATCTTTAAAGATCCTTCTTACTAGCTGTTTCTTGCTCCTTTTTCTGGCAAGTTGCACCCTGGGAGGAGGGAAAAACGGAAAACTGCCCAAGAGCACAGGACAGCCTTACGAGGTGGTGCTCGAGGGAGATACCGACAGCATCGTTACGAAGATACTGACGGAAGAGGTGCCTGCCTTGCCCCAGCCCGAACCACTCTGCCGGCTCATTCAGGTAAAGAAGGGCAAGACCCACGGCAGCTACCTGCTCGTAAGAACCCGCATCGTGGTGAACATCCCGGCAGCGGAATTCTCAGTCGGGCTGAGCCGCAACGAGAATGCTTCGCCGCAGACAGTCATCCGCATCTCTGCCCGCTCGCCGCAGCAACTCAGAGAGAGACTCACCCCCGAGAAACTGCGCCAGCTCGTAGATGAGGCAGAACTTGAGCATCTCGCCTCCATCATCTCCACCAACCCGAGCAAGCAGAACCGAGAGATGCAGCAGCTGGTGAAGAAGAACTTCGGCATCAGCATGAACATCCCTGCCGAAATGCAGGCAAGCAAGAAGGCGAAGAACTTCATCTGGATTTCAAACAACACCAGTTCGGGCATGAAGAACCTCATCCTCATGAAAATGAAGGAAGTGAAGAGTGAAGAACGAAGAATGAAAAATTCTGATGCTTTTTCTGCTCAAGAGAAGCAGCAGATTGACAGCATGCTCCGCACAAACATGCCCGGCGAAACCGACAGCATGTACATGGTGATTCCCGTCCTCGCCAAGAGAGGGCTCTGGGAGATGAAGGGCGACGCCATGGGAGGACCCTACGTGATGCAGCGCATCCGCCGGGGAAAAACGGGGGATGAAATCATCATCATCGGCTTCGTTTATGCGCCCGAAATGAAAAAGAAAATATTAATCAAGCAGCTCGAAGCTGCGATTTCTACTATAAAATAAAAACGATAAATGGACAGCAAAAAGATTAGAGTGGCCATCACTCACGGAGATACCAACGGTATCGGATACGAACTCATTTTTAAGGCATTCAGTGAGCCAGAGATGTTGGAGTATTGTACCCCTATCATCTACGGTTCGCCTAAAGTGGCAGCTTATTACCGCAAGGCGATGAATCTGCCTGCCCAGTTCTCCATCATCCAGAAAGCAGAAGATGCTGAAGACGGAAGAATCAACCTCCTGCCGGCTGTGGATGAGGAGGTGAAGGTTGACATGGGCATGCCTACCGAGGAATCAGGCGCTGCTGCCGTAAAGGCACTCGACCGCGCCATGACCGACTACCGCGACGAGCTCTTCGACGTGCTCGTTACCGCGCCCATCAACAACCAGAACGCCCAGATTGAGGGTTTCCAGTTCAAGGGGCACAAGGAATACATTGAAACCTGCCTGGGCGAAGGTGCCAAGGGCCTTTCCATCCTCTGCGGCGGCGACCTCCGCATATCATCCGTCACCGGAAAGACTCCACTCAAGGACGTGCCGGCAGCCATCACTCAGGAACTCATTATCGGGAAGGTGAAGCAGATGCACACATCACTGAAGCGCGACTTCATGATTACTAATCCGCGCATCGCCGTGCTCGCCTTAAACCCAAGCAGAAACGGCGAGGAGAGTTACGGATCAGAGGAGACTGAAATCATCATCCCAGCCATTGACCAACTTGCCGAGCAGAAGATTCAGGCTTTCGGTCCATACCCTGCCGACGAGTTCTTCGGCAACGGCCATTTCGTAGAGTTCGACGGCATCATGGCCATGTATCATGATCAAGCCACTACCCCGTTCCATTCGCTCTACACCGAGGATGGCGTGCTTTTCACAGCTGGTCTGCCTCTCGTGCACACCGCCGCCAACACCACTCCTAGCTACAGCATCACGGGCTGCAACGAGGCCGACCCTTTCTCCTTCCGCAACGCCATTTACATGGCGCTGGATGCCTTCTGTAACCGCGAGGAGTATGATGAGGCCAACGAGAATCCACTGCCAAAACTCTACCACGAGAAGCGTGACGAGAGCGAGAAGGTAAGATTCTCCATCCCTAAGAAAAAGGGATAAAAGAAAGATGCCTTATCCCACCAAAAAAGGGATAAAGAAAGATTTGGGAGGGCAGATGATGCCAAAAACGGCAAATCTGCCCTGTAATCAGACCTCCCGAACGTTAAAATAAAGAAAAAATGCTGATAATTCAGAAAAAATGAGTAATTTTGGCAGCTAAATGGATACTTCCGAACTACAAAAGATAAAACAACGCTACAATATCGTCGGTAACAGCGACGGATTGAACCATGCGCTCGACGTTGCTCTCCAGGTAGCGCCGACCGATCTTTCCGTGCTCATCATCGGCGAAAGTGGTGTGGGTAAGGAAATCATTCCAAGGGTGATTCACGACAATTCGCCACGACGCAGAGAGAAATATTTCGCCATCAACTGTGGAAGCATTCCGGAGGGAACCATCGACAGCGAACTCTTTGGACACGAGAAAGGATCCTTCACCGGAGCCATAGGTGAAAGCGAGGGTTACTTCGGCATTGCCAACAAGGGCACCATCTTCCTCGACGAGGTAGGCGAACTCCCAATACAGACGCAGGCAAGACTGCTGCGCGTGCTCGAAACGGGAGAATATATCCGCGTGGGCGGTACGGAGATAAGGAAAACGGATGTACGCATCGTGGCAGCCACCAACGTAAACATGCGCAAGGCTGTGAGCGAAGGACGCTTCCGCGAGGACCTCTACTACCGTCTCAACACCATTCCGATACAGATGCCTGCATTGAGAGAGCGTGGCGACGACATTCTCCTGCTCTTCCGCCTCTTCGCCATGCAGATGGCCGAGAAATACCGTCTGCCTAAGATTTCACTCTCGGATGAGGCAAAGCAGATCATGCTGAAATACAAATGGCCGGGAAATGTGAGACAGCTCAAGAACATCACCGAACAGATGTCGGTGCTGAGCCGCGAAAGAGTAATCGATGCACAAACCATCACCCAGTTCATTCCGAGAGATGAGGAGTCTACACAGCTCGCCACCATACAGAAGGACAGCAACGGCGACCACAGCTACGCCAGCGAGCGCGAACTGCTCTACAAGATTCTCTACGAACTGAGGGGCAACGTGAGCGACCTGAGACGAGAGATGAACAGCCTGCGCAAGCAGCTCGATGAGGCACGCCAGCTGGGCGGCACCAGCGGATATGTTTCGCCGGTTCAGCCAAACACCCAGGTAGCTCCGGTTTCAACGGTTCCATCCGTATCTCCAGTTTCATCAGTTTCATCGGTTTCTCCGGTTTCTTCCGTACCTCCGATTACCGATCTCGACGAGCTCCAGCACATACGCCAGGAAATGGCTGCAGGAGGCATGAGGGATGCTTACAAGCCAGAAACCGAGGATGCGGAGATTGAAGAGATTAAGGAAGAAAACGAGAATCTGAACCTCAGCGACCTGAGCAAACAGATGATAGAAAAGGCACTGGAGAGAAACAACGGAAACCGCAAGAAAGCGGCTGAAGAACTGGGAATCTCCGACAGAACCCTTTACAGAAAGATTAACAAATATAAGTTATGAAGCATTTACGCGCGTACCTATATATAATAGGACTCACTCTCATGGTGGCGGTCATGGCCGCATGCTCCGTGAGCTACAAGTTCAACGGTGCCAGCATCGACTACACCAAAACCAAGACCATACAGATTGCCGACTTCCCTATCAGAAGTTCCTATGTATGGGGGCCGATGGGTCCGATGTTTAACAACGAACTCAAGGATAAGTTTGCCAGCAACACCCAGCTCATACAGGTGTCGCGCAACGGCGACCTGAAGATAGAGGGCGAAATCACCCAATATTCTCAGCGAAACAAATCGGTAAGTTCTGAGGGATACTCAGCCCAGACTGAGCTCAGCATAACCGTAAACGTGCGCTTCACCAACACCAAGAACCATGCCGAGGACTTCGAAAAGCAGTTTACATCTGCCAAGACATACGACACCACCCAGAGCCTTGCCTCGGTGCAGGAAGAACTGGTAACCCAGATTATCAAAGACCTGGTAGACCAGATATTCAACGCTACGGTGGCTAACTGGTAGAAAAGTTAAAAGTTAATAGTTTAAAGTTAATAGAAAAAATCGTGGAATTAAGCAGATTGATACAACACCCGGAGGAGATGAACCGAGAGACGCTCTACGACTTGCGCGCCCTCTTGGCTCTATATCCGTATTATCAGACAGCGCGCCTGCTGATGCTGAAGAATCTGTACCTACTCCACGACCCAAGTTTTGACGAAGAACTGCGCCGGGCAGCCATCTACATCACCGACCGCAAAATCATCTTCGAGATGGTAGAGGCAGCCCACTATCAGATAAAACCCAAACCTGCTGAGACTGAAACCAACCAGCAGCAAGGTACAGAAAAAGTGAGAACGGGAGAAGAAAAGTGCGGCGACCGTACCAGCGACCTCATCGACCACTTCCTGGGTTCCATACCGATGGATGCCGAAGAGGAAGAGAAGAAGAAGGAGAAGCGCAAGCCTACACCAGCCGATGCGGCAGTAGACTATGTGGCGTATCTCATGGAGACTGAAGATCAGCAGGAGCCTGAAGATACTTCGCGCACCATGAGTCTTATCGACGACTTTATGGAGGATGGCGGATTTAAACTGCCTAAAATCCAACAGGACGAAGATTACAAGCCTGAATTCACTCCCGAACTTCAGACTGATGCCGACAAGGACGGCGAAGAGGATACAAGCGGCGTATTCACCGAAACCCTCGCCCGAATCTACATCAAGCAGGGCAAGTATCAGAGGGCTTACGACATCATCAGCCGACTGCATCAGCAGCATCCAAACAAGAACGGATATTATGTTGACCAGCTCAGATTTCTGGAGAAACTGATGCTGAACAGCAAGAAGAAATAATGAGAAGAAGAAGTAATATTCGGAACAAAGGAAGAAAACTTCGACACATAGAAATAAAGAAGAATAATAAATAAATAAAACTAGTTTTTAAAAATGGCTTACACATTATTAGTAGTATTAATCGTCCTGGTAGCTATCCTGATGATTTTCATCGTGCTCATCCAGGAATCAAAGGGAGGTGGACTTGCAAGTAACTTCTCTTCAACCAACTCAATCATGGGTGTTCGAAAGACCACCGACATCGTTGAGAAATTGACATGGGGCCTCGCTGCAGCCTTGGTTGTTATCAGCGTGGCATGTGCTTATGTAGCTCCTCAGGCAGCTGGCGAAAGCAGCGTTTTGGAGGGTGCAACTCAGGAGCAGACCGCTCTTCCTGCTATGCCAGGTGCTAGCAAGGATGCAGCAGCTGGCGCTCAGAAGGCAGCTCCAGCAGCTGGTGCAGATGCTCAGAAGGCTGCTCCAGTAGTTCCAACAAGCCCTGCAAAATAAAAAATAGGAAAAAAGGTACGAAAAAATTTGGTAGAATCATTTTTTTTTCGTACCTTTGCACCCGCTTAACAAGAATATGGTGGACGTAGTTCAGTTGGTTAGAGCGTCAGATTGTGGTTCTGAATGTCGTGGGTTCGAGTCCCACCTTCCACCCAACTATTTTTGAACAAGCGAAACATAATCAACATGGTGGACGTAGTTCAGTTGGTTAGAGCGTCAGATTGTGGTTCTGAATGTCGTGGGTTCGAGTCCCACCTTCCACCCAGGATAAACCCTGCAAGATTTATTTCTTGCAGGGTTTCTTGTTATATATCCGTATTGGGGTAAATTCTTCTTGCAATAAAAACACTTTGCAATGACTACTTCTTTATGAACATTAGACTGAAAGCATAGAAAAAAGCCTGCTAAAGGAAGTAAATCCCCTACCAGGCTTTCTATAAGGATCAATATATAAATCTTATCTAATTACTTTCACCTCACCGTCCTTCGCTATTTTTACAATACTTGAAGGCTGATGAGGTTTATGCTCCTGACGGCGAGTCCAGCAAACATAATCTACGGCATTGAGAATTTCCTCGGAGATATCACGATAATTCTGTGCTGCAGGCTCACCACTCACATTGGCACTAGTACTCACAATTGGTTTCTGAAACCGGTAACAAAGCTGCTTGGAGAAAGACTCATAAGTTACTCGCATAGCCAGACTACCATCCTCTGCTACAAGATTATTAGCCACACCATTCGCATCATCCAGTATAACCGTGGTAGGCTTTACTGGCATGGCGGCATCGATGAAATCCCATGCTACCTGAGGCACATTACGGAAATAACGAGCCATACGATCGGCAGAATCAATCAAACAGATGAGCGCCTTAGAGTCGTCACGCTTCTTTATTTCATAAACCTTTTTTACCGCCTCAGGATTAGTAGCATCACAGCCGATGCCCCATACGGTATCTGTCGGATAGAGAATCACTCCACCCTTGCGCATGCATTCCACAGCACGCTTGATATCTTCTTCTACAGTCATAATACTATAAAACTAAAAGTCAAATTCGTTTAAATCTTAAAAGTCGTCATCCACGTCCTTCTTCAGGCACTCATAATAAGCAATGTCCTTCATACCATTGAGAAAGGCAGAAGCATCCATGCGTTTCTTGCCACTGAGCTGCAGCTCCTGGATAATAAGCCATTCGTCTAGGCAAGCTACCTGCAGCGACTTGCCCTCAATGCGGAGCGACCCAACAGGCGCATCACCACGCTTCGAGCCTGAAAGACGGGTAGCAAACATCTTGAGTACCTGAATCTTCTCTGTGCTCTGCTTACGGGATGGATGGGCTGTAGGCTCAGGGAACTTCACGTCATCATCTCCCTTAGAATCGTCAAAGAATACCACGGTCTCCTTCTTCTTGATTTCAGTCCATGCACCAGGATATGGAGAAAGACCGCGGATGAAATCATACACCTGCTTGGCTGGCTTGTGAAAATCGATGCGGCAGGTATCCTTGAAAATTTTCGGAGCTGGCTTGAGCACGGCATCCTGACCTATCATTTCGCTCTGAGGAATGGAACCGATATTTCCATCAGCAGCGATGAGCGCATCAATGGTTTCCAGCGCCAGTTCGGCACCGAGATACATCAGCCCGTCGTAAACATACTCCACATTTGCAGTCTCCGGAATAGGAAAACGCTTCTGCATAATGATGCGGCCGGTATCAATGTCGTGGTCGAGGAAAAAGGTAGTAACACCCGTCTCCTTCTCGCCGTTGATGACAGCCCAGTTGATAGGCGCCGCACCGCGATACTGCGGAAGGAGGGCTGCATGTACATTAAAAGTACCATATTTCGGCATCGCCCAAACCACCTCAGGCAGCATGCGGAAAGCCACAACCACCTGCAAATCTGCCTGATAAGAGCGCAACTGCTCAACAAACTCAGGGTCCTTCATCTTTACAGGCTGCAAAACTGGCAAACCCTTGGAAAGAGCATACTGCTTCACCTGCGAAGGCTGCAGCGTATCCTGGTGTCTGCCCACCGGTTTATCAGGCTGGGTAACCACAGCCACCACATTATAACCACCCTCTACCAGACGCTTGAGGGATTCAACCGCAAACTCCGGTGTTCCCATGAAAATGATTCTCAAATCCTTCTTCTCCATAAAAAAACTAATATTTTGAAATAAAAACCAGCAAAGCCGTTGAATTCTTCACTCTTCGTTCTTCACTCTTCACTTAAACTCCTACTCCGCCGACATATCCGCTACAATCTGCCTGTACATAGAATAAATTCTAGTACGGCTGATGTACCCCTTCAACACACCCGCAACGTCTACCACTGGCAGCTGGGCAGCATCGGTTTTGTCAAATTTCTGCATCACCTCGTCCATACTATCGTGCTCGGTAAGAACGGCAGAAGGCTGCATCATCAGCTGGCGCACGGAGAAATGCTGATACAGTTCGGTGCGGAAAATGATGTGGCGTATCTTCGTAATATCAATGACACCCAGCAGCACACCCGTCTTGTCGAGAACTGGCAGGAAGTTGTTGTTGCTGCGGCTGATTTCGCTCACCAGCTTGCTCATCGGCAGATCCGGACCCACCGGATGATAATCTTTCTCTATTACATCCTGCATGCCCAACAGCGTAAGTGCCGCCTTATCAATATGATGGGTAAGCAACTTACCCACCCTTGCCAGACGCAGGGCGTAGATGCTGTGGCTCTCGAAGATGCTGATGGTGAGCAGCGAAGAAATGCACACAATCATCAGCGGCATGAAGAGTTGGTAGCCGCCCGTGAGTTCAGCGATGAGGAAGATGCCCGTAAGCGGTGCATGCATCACGCCTGTAATGAGACCCGCCATGCCCATCAGTGTAAAGTTTTGCTCTGGAACATATACTCCCACCTGGTTCACATTCCAGAGACGCGCAAAGAGAAAACCTGCAAAACCGCCTATAATAAGCGATGGGGCAAAAGTACCACCGCATCCGCCACTGCCATTAGTTGCCGAAGTAGCAAAAGCCTTGGTAAATGTTACTAGGGCGATGTAGAGGATGAGCAGCTGGTTGTGCCCGTAGAAGAGCGAACGGCTCATCACCTGCCCCCAATCTTCCACATTCTGTCCCTTCAGCAGCACGTTGACTGCGGAATAACCTTCGCCGTAGAGCGAAGGAAAGAGGAAGATGAGCGAACTCAGAATCAGTCCACCAAAGAGCAGTTTTACGTATGGATAAGGCGAAAGTTTGGCAAAGAATCCCTCGCACGCCGACATGGTACGCATGAAATAAAGACTGACCAAACCGCAGAAGATGCCCAGCAGCACGCAGGCTGGCACGCGGTCGAGCGCCCACGGATTGGTAAGTGTAAAATCGAAAAGGCTCTTGGAACCCATCAGAATGTAGGTAAAGCAAGTAGCTGTTACACAACTGATAAGAATAGGAAGCAAGGAAGCCATGCTCAGGTCTACCATCAGTACCTCAAGCGTAAACACAAGTCCTGCAATGGGCGCCTTAAAGATGCCGGCAATGGCTGCAGAAGCACCGCAGCCCACCAGCAGAATCATGGTTTTCTTGTCCATGCGGAAAATCTGTCCCAAATTAGAGCCAATGGCCGAACCCGTGAGCACAATAGGAGCCTCGGCTCCTACGGAACCACCGAAACCGATGGTGATGCCTGATGCCACCACCGACGACCAACAGTTGTGGGCCTTGAGTTTGGAATTTTTTGTAGAGATGGCGTAAAGCACACGGGTAATACCATGGGAAATGTTATCTCTGACCACATATTTAATAAAGAGCATGGTGAGATAGATGCCCACAATCGGGAAGAGCAGGAAGAGCAGGTTGTAGGTGCCCTTGTTGAAACCCGAAGTGAGCAGCAACTGAATTTCATGCACGATGCCGTGCAGAAAATATCCTGCCACCGACGCCAAAACGCCGATAACAAAAGCCAGGATGAGGGTCATTTGGCGGTCAGAAATATGCTTTTTCTGCCAATCCACCATTTTACTGACCCATCCCTCTTTCTGCTCGTTATAATCTACAATTTCTTCATCCATCTTTATTTACGTTGATTTAGAATTCCGATGTAAAATGGAACTTGATATGCTCAAAATCCTGCTGTGCCATACTCAGCACGTAGCCAGAATCGGCGAGGAACACGTCGCGCCCCTCAATATCCTTGGCCATGTACTGATATTTGCGCTTCTTGAAGTTCTCGAGTTCCTTCTCGTCATCTGCCTCTATCCAGCAAGCCTTATGAAGATGCACAGGCTCCCAGCGGCACTTAGCGTTGTACTCGTTCTCCAGGCGGTACTGGATAACCTCGAACTGCAGCTGACCCACGGTACCCACAATGCGGCGTCCGTTGAACTGGTTGACGAAGAGCTGGGCTACACCCTCATTCATGAGCTGCTCCAATCCCTTCTGGAACTGCTTACTCTTCATCGGATCATCATTCTCAATGTATTTGAAAAGGAGTGGAGAGAAGCTTGGCAAACCGCGAAAATGTATCTTCTCTCCCTCCGTCAACGTATCTCCAATCTTGAAGATGCCATTGTCAGGCAAACCTACGATGTCGCCCGGATAAGCCTCATCAATGGTACTTTTGCGCTGCGCCATGAACTGGGTAGGCGAAGAGAAACGCACGTTCTTATCCAAGCGCACGTGGTAATATGGCTGATTTCTCACAAACTTGCCCGAGCATATCTTGCAGAAAGCAATGCATGAGCGGTGGTTTGGATCAATATTGGCTGTAATCTTAAAGATGAAGCCGCTGAACTTTGGTTCTTCAGGCTTCACCAGTCGCTCCTCTGCCTGGGTTGGCTTAGGAGATGGAGCTATCTGAACGAAACAGTCGAGGAGTTCCTGAACACCGAAATTATTCAGCGCCGAACCGAAGAACACTGGGGCTACCTCAGCAGAACGGTAGGTTTCTTCCTCAAATTCCGGATAAACGCCGTCTACCAGTTCCAACTCTTCACGCAACTGTGCTGCCTCTCGCTCTCCTACCCGTTCATCGAGTTCTGAACTCTGGATATCCACCTCTACTTTCTCAGTAACTCGCTGTTTATTAGGAGTAAAGAGATTCAGCTGATGCTCGTAGATATTGTAAACACCCTTGAATCGGGCACCCTGACCGATAGGCCAGCTCAGCGGACGAACCTTGATTTTGAGTTCTTCTTCCAACTCGTCGAGCACATCAAACGGGTCGCGTCCCTCGCGGTCCATCTTGTTGATGAAGATGATAACCGGCGTATTTCTCATGCGGCACACCTCCATGAGCTTGCGGGTCTGCGCCTCCACACCCTTGGCAGAGTCAACCACGATGATGGCAGAATCTACGGCAGTAAGTGTGCGGTAAGTATCCTCACAGAAGTCCTGGTGACCTGGAGTATCCAGGATATTCACCTTATAGGGTTCTCCCTCCTGTCCGGCAGGGAGATAATCAAATTCCATTACAGATGTAGATACCGAGATACCACGCTGTTTCTCAATATCCATCCAGTCAGAAGTCGCAGTTTTGCGAATTTTGTTATTCTTTACGGCACCTGCTACCTGAATCTGTCCACCGAAGAGCAGAAACTTCTCGGTCAATGTTGTCTTACCAGCATCCGGGTGAGAGATAATGGCAAATGTTCTTCTTCTTTCTATTTCGTTCATCCTGTTGTATATATAATAATGTATATTCTTAAAAAATAATCACTAATAACTAATCACTAATAACTAATAACTACATGTCTTCATCATCAAACTTGAGTCCCTCGGTACGGTCCTTGATGTAATAATCGCTCAAGAGGCCTATGAAGACGGTAATCTCCTTGATGGCCCTTTCGGTTTCGGGCGTGATTTCCTTCTTCTGCAGACGCAGCATCATCACACCGTAGAGGGCATCGAGGCAGGTTTCTATCTCGTTGAGGTCTTTGTCGCCACGCTGTCGCAGCTCTACGATGAAAGGCAGCACCTTATAATATTCGGCATTGTAGATAGGAAACTTGGTGCTCTGCAACAGCATACCGTGCAGGTCAATGACGTCCTTCAGTATCACCTTATTAATATTAAGGTGTCCTCCCTCGCGTTTTCCCTCCTCGTTCATCATGCGAATCAGGTTGCCGAACCAGTCGAGTTCTTCCTCCCGCTGTTCGGGTGTAAAGTCGAACCGGTCTACATAATTTTTCTTGATAACAGGCAACGAGCATCCGTAAGCGCGGATAATGTCCTCAATCTGCCACATATATAACAAGTATTCAGCGATACTTTTCTTTCTTAATTCCTGTGCTACAAACATATACTTTGAACTGTGAACTTTGAACTTTGAACTTTATGATTTGCCTTCTTCTGATTGAAGGGCTGTTTAAAGACCTGTTTAAAGACTCCCTAAAATTCCGGCAGATGATACAGATTGAAAATCGTGCCGAAGAGAGCGATAATGGAGAAGATGATGACCACGCTGCCTATTACCTTATTGATAATGACAATGCCATTGGTATCAAACTTGTTCCTAATCTTATCGATGAGCCAGGTGAGGCCGAACCACCACAGCAGGGCTCCGAAGACGATACTGAGGTATCCCACTCCCATTTCTACTGGCATATCAGGCACCACGAAGGCAAACTGCGCGAAGGTCGCCATGAAGAGGAACACGATGAGCGGATTGGAGAGCGTTACCAGGAACGCCGTTATTCCATTGTGCATCAGGGTACCCTGCTTGTTGCTCGACTTATGCATGTTCTTCATCGGGTCGCTCTTGAAGCAGTAGATTCCGAACACAAGGAGCATCAGGCTTCCGAAAATCTGAAGATAGAACTTGTTCTCGGAGTTGCTCACAAAATCCATCACAAAGCTCATACCCAAGCCTGTAAATAAGGCATATACGATGTCGCTGCATGCGGCACCCACACCTGTTACAAACCCATACCAGCGGCCCTTGTTGAGCGTACGCTGGATGCAAAGGATGCCTACCGGACCCATAGGGGCAGAGGCAAGAACACCGATGACGATTCCCTTGAAAATGAAGTCAAGGATGTTTATCTCAATTGGAAATGCTAAATTCATCTTAGTATCATTACAATTTCTAACAGGGGGCAAAGTTACAAAATTTCGGGCACAAAGCACAATTTTTTCTCTTAAAAGTTCATTTTATACTCGTTTTTTATATTTTCAGGCACGGATTACTCGAATTATACGGATGTTCTACATCATTATAAATATGGTTTATGGGCACATGAGAAGCGCTCGACCAACAATATATTTACCCCCCAAAAACAGAAAATTAATTTTTTTTATACTTAAAAACAAACGAGAATCAAAAGTTTTCATTACCTTTGCCGTGAAAATAAAATAGTTCTAACTAATTTCAAAAATTAACATGACAGATAATACACTTAAACCGTACGTAATCGGCCTTGACCTCGGCGGTACAAATTCAGTTTTCGGCATCGTAGATGCACGCGGTGAGATCAAAGCTACAACTGCCATCAAGACTGGCGGTTATAACAAAGTTGAAGACTATGTGAAGGCAGCCGTAGAAGCCCTCCAGCCTATCATTGATACAGTAGGCGGCATTGACAAGATCAAGGCAATGGGTATCGGTGCGCCAAACGCAAACTATTATAATGGAACCATTGAGTTTGCTCCAAATCTTCCTTGGGCACACGACGGAGTAGTGCCATTGGCTGATTTGTTCAGCAAAGCCCTCGGCGGTCTGCCAGTAGGTATGACCAATGATGCCAACGCCGCTGCTCTCGGCGAGATGACTTATGGTGTAGCAAGAGGCATGAAAAACTTCATCGACGTTACACTCGGTACAGGCGTTGGTTCTGGTATCGTCATCAACGGACAGATGGTTTATGGCTGCGACGGATTCGCTGGCGAATTGGGTCACGTTACCATGGTACGCGGCAAAGAAGGTCGTACCTGTGGATGTGGCCGTACAGGATGTCTCGAGGCTTACTGCTCTGCCACTGGTGTGGCTCGCACAGCACGCGAGTTCCTCGAGAAGAGCGATGAGCCTTCATTGCTCCGCGAGATGAACCCTGAAGATATTACATCTTATGATGTGAGCGTTGCTGCAGGCAAGGGCGACAAGCTGGCTCAGCGTGTATACGAGTTTACCGGCAAGATGCTCGGTGAGGCTTGTGCTGATTTCGCTGCCTTCTCTTCACCAGAGGCTTTCGTCTTCTTCGGTGGTCTGACCAAGGCTGGCGACCTGATCATGAAGCCTATCCAGAAGGCTTATGATGAGCACGTGCTCCGCATCTTCAAGGGCAAGGCTAAGTTCCTCGTTTCTACCCTTGATGGTAGTTCTGCTGCCGTACTCGGTGCGAGTGCAGTGGCTTGGGATATGTAAAGGGATTGATTGTAAAAATAAAAAGATTTTCGTTTTTCCAGTTTTTGGGAAAATTGGTATTTAGTTAATACTTACTCGCGAAACTCGTGAGAGGATTGTAGCGAGGGTTAGATGTTAGTTAAAAGCCTGGCACTCGAGAGAGCGTCAGGCTTTGCTTTTTCTTATCATAAAACAAAAACCTCAACAACCACCATGCGGTCATGGTGGTCATTAAGGTCATTGGTCATTAAGGTCATTAAGCTTTTTCCAACCAGTTTCTCACCATCTTCTTGCCGTCAGGCGTCAGCACGCTTTCCGGATGAAACTGGATACCATGAATATCATAGTTCTTATGCTTCAGACCCATGATGCAACCATCATCGCTCACTGCCGTAACGTCCAGGCAGTCAGGGAATCCCGAGCGGTCTACTACCCAAGAGTGGTATCTGCCAATCTCTATGCGCTTGTCCAACCCGTCGAAAATAATGTCGTTACCAAACTGGGTGCAAGGGGTTGCCACTCCATGATACACCTCAGAAAGATTGGTAAGCTTGGCACCAAACGCCTCGCCTATGGCCTGATGACCCAAGCATACGCCCAGCATCGGTTTGCGGCCCGCATACTTACGGATAACATCCATCAGCAGTCCTGCCTCCGAAGGGATGCCCGGACCCGGACTGAGAATAATCTTGTCGAAACGCTCCAGTTCCGGCAACTGGAACTGGTCATTGCGGTAAACCGTAACATCAGCTCCCAACTCCTTTACCAGATGGGCCAGATTATAGGTAAAGGAATCGTAATTATCTATGATTACTACTTTCACTATTGTCAATGTTTAATGTTAAGTGTTAAATGTTAAATGTTAAATTAGAGTTTCTCAGCAATGTGAATCGCCTTGGTCAGCGCACCGAGCTTGTTGTTACACTCTTCCAACTCATATTCATCATTGCTCTTTGCCACTACTCCACTACCCGCCTGGAACCAGAGTTCGCCGTTTCGGCTGATAAAGGTACGGATGACGATGGCCTGGTTCAGGTCACCGTTCAGACCGATGAAACCGATGCAGCCTCCGTAGGCACCGCGGTTGTGAGGTTCCAGCTCTGAGATAATCTGCATCGCTCTCACCTTAGGCGCACCGCTCAGCGTGCCGGCAGGGAAGGTATCAATAAACTCCTTGATGTGGTCGGCATGCTCATCCAACTCTCCGCTCACACGACTCACGAGGTGGATGACATGACTGTAGAACTGCATATCCTTGTAGAAATCTACCTTCACCCCATGACAGTTGCGGCTCAGATCATTTCGCGCCAAGTCTACCAGCATCACGTGCTCAGCATTCTCCTTCGGGTCGTTGCGCAGGAATTCGGCAGCCTTGCGGTCCTGCTCCATATCTCCCGTGCGTCGGGTGGTTCCGGCAATCGGGTCGATGAACGCCTTATTGCCAACGATGCGGTTGTGGGTTTCAGGCGAAGAACCGAAGATGCGGAATCCGCCGAAGTCGAAATAGAAGAGGTAAGGCGAAGGGTTGATGCTGCGCAGCGCACGGTAGAGTTTGAAATCATCGCCCTCATATTTCTGTACGAAGCGGCGGCTCACCACAATCTGGAATACATCTCCGCGCAGGCAGTGCTGAATGCAGCGGCGTATGTTTGCCTTGTGCTCCTCATCGGTGAGCGTAGAGGTAGTTTCGCCCACCGGGTGGAAATCGTAAGGCTTCACATTTGCCTTGTTCACCGCCTTCAGCAGCTCATCAAGCTCGGTAAGTGAAGCATCTCTTGCTTCATTTTCGCCGTAGTCCTCGCTCAGTGCAATGAGCTCCATGGTGTTGTTGAAATGATCGAAAACGATGATATCCTTATACATAATGTAATAGATGTCGGGCGCATCATTCTTCTCCATGGTGGTATCCTTAACCGGGATGTTCTCAAAATATCTCACCGCATTGAAGGTGGTGAAACCATAGAGTCCGCAAAACTCCTTGCTCTCGCCCTCAACATGGAAGGAAGAGATAAAATCGTTGATACTCTTTGAGATGGCGAGCTTGCACTCCTCGCCCTTACCTGCACCGAAGGCAGGAAGCTGCTCTTTCTCTACACTTCCGTCGGGATAGGTCTTGATAACCTCACCATGACTTACGGCGATGCTTGCCAGCGGATGCACACCGATAAAGGAGCGCGAATTCTCGGAGCCATGATAGTCGGAACTCTCCATCAGAGCCGACTGCGGATAAATATCTCTCAGTCGCATGTAGACTCCCACCGGCGTATAGAGGTCGGCGAGAATCTTGCGGGTAACTGTCTTGTAACTAAACTTCATATAATTTATAATTTACTGTATGTAGTTTATAGTTTACAGTTTATAGTTTATAGCATGAACCGCTTTGACTATCTAGCTCAACGGCGCAGCCTCTATTAACTATTAACTATAAACTATTAACTATTACAGCTATTAACTATTTAAAACTTTCCGTACTCTCCCGCCATTTCCTTATGGCTCAAATACGTTTCTACATCCTTGTCGCCACGGCCTGATACGGTGAGCACCACCACATCATCCTTCTTGAACTTCATCTTCTTCAGAGCAGCCACGGCGTGCGCACTCTCAATGGCTGGAATGATGCCCTCCATGCGGGTGAGCTCGTAACCGGCGTAGATGGCCTCATCATCCTTGATGGCGAGCACATGACTTCTGCCCGAAGTGGCAAGATCGGCATGCATAGGTCCGATGCCCGGATAGTCGAGACCGGCACTGATGGTGAAGGCTTCCTCAATCTGTCCGTCTTCGGTCTGCATCACGAGGGTGCGGGCTCCGTGGATAATGCCTTCTGTTCCGCAGTGCATGGTGGCAGCGGTATAGTCGGTATCTATTCCGTGTCCGGCAGCCTCAGCCAGGTAAATCTTCACGCGGTCATCATCAATATAGTGGTAGATGGTTCCGGCAGCATTGCTTCCGCCACCCACGCAGGCGATGAGGTAATCAGGATAGTCGCGGCCAATCTTCTCCTCCAGTTGCCATTTCAGTTCTTCGGAGATAACGCTCTGCATCTTGGCAACAATGTCTGGATAAGGATGCGGACCCATGGTAGAACCTACGATGTAGAAGGTATCCTGTGGATGACAGCACCAGTCGCGGATAGCCTCAGAGCAGGCATCGCTCAGCGTCATATTGCCTGTGCGCACAGGGTTCACCTTGGCTCCCAGCATCTTCATGCGCTCTACGTTGGTATGCTGGCGCTCCACATCGGTGGCACCCATGAAGATCTCACACTTCATGTTCATCAGGGCGCATACCGTAGCGGTAGCCACACCGTGCTGTCCGGCTCCGGTTTCGGCGATGATGCGGGTCTTGCCCATCTTCTTTGCCATGAGAATCTGACCGATGGTGTTGTTGATTTTGTGTGCACCGGTATGGTTCAGGTCCTCGCGCTTCAGGTAGAGCTGGCATCCGTACTTCTCGCTCATGCGCTTGGCATAATAAAGAGGTGAAGGACGGCCCACATAATCTTTCAGCAGCGCGCGGTATTCCTTCTTGAACTCCTCGCTTTCAATAATTGGCTTGTAAGCCTGCTGCAACTCGGTTACACATTTATATAATATCTCAGGAACATAAGCTCCTCCGAATTTTCCAAAAAATCCTTTTTCGTCAACTTGATACATAATACTTAGTTTATAGTTTATAATTTATAGTTTATAGTTGATAGGGCAAGCCTGCTATACGCCGAAGCCGCTATTAACTATCAACTATTAACTACTTTTTGAGGCACTCAAAAAGCCTATCCAAAGCCTGATCCGGATCACCGGTTTCATTGAGCAGGGTTACAAACTTGCTGCCGATGATGGCTCCCGCCGCATTATCCTGCGCACTGGTAAGGGTCTGCTTGTTGCTAATGCCGAAACCTATCATTCGAGGGTTGCGCAGATTCATGCCGTTGATGTGGTTGAAATAAGCCAACTTGGCATCACCGAAACTGCTCTGGGCACCCGTGATGCTCGCCGAGCTGACCATATAGATGAAACCATCGGTATGCTCATCGATGAAACGGATGCGCTCCTCGCTGGTTTCTGGCGTAATCATCATGATGACACGGATGTCGTACTTGTCGGCAATGGGCTTCACCACCTTCAGATAATCATCAAACGGAAGGTCTGGGATGATGGTGCCGCTCACTCCGCTCTCTACGCAGCTCTTGAAGAAAGCCTCAATGCCGTAGTGCATGATAGGATTGAGATAACCCATCAGCACGAGAGGGAGCTGCACTTCATCCTTGATTTCCTTCAGCTGGGCGAAGAGTTTCTTCACCGTCATTCCGTTCTTCAAGGCTTTGGTTCCGGCGCTCTGGATAACAGGACCATCAGCCAACGGATCGCTGAAAGGGATTCCTACCTCAATCATGTCGATGCCCTTGCGTTCCATCGCCTTAATTACATCACCGGTACCTTCCAAAGTTGGGCATCCGGCGCAGAAATACAAGCTCAAAAGCTTGCGGTCTTTATTGTTTGCAAATAATGCATTTATCTTGTTCATCTCTCTTTGTTTTTACTTTTTTACCTTTTTACTTTTTTACCTTTTTACCTTTAAAAGGAATTCCTTGAGTTTCTCTACATCCTTCAGTCCCGGTTCTATCTCAAACCTGGAGTTGAGGTCGATTCCTACGCATCGGGGATGATGGAAAGACAGGATGCGGGAAGCATCTTCCGGACCGATGCCGCCACTCAACAGGAATGGAACATCGCCATCATATTCATTCAGAACCTGCCAGTCAAACTGCTGACCACTTCCGCCCACCGTCTTACATTTGGTGTCGAAAAGGAAGTAGTCAACAGCGCCTACATACTCCTTATATTTCTGAATGTCCCCGGCATTGGAAACACTAATAGCTTTGATTATCTTCATATTCCCCTTTGCTGCAAGCAGCTGCTCACACAGTTCCCTACTCTCATTTCCATGCATCTGCACCGCATTCAGAGAGAATGAATGAATCTTATCCAACATCGTGGAAATGGAATCATTCACGAAGACTCCCACTCGGCACACATTGCGGTCAGCATCAGAGCGAGCCACCACATGACTGGCATACCGTGGAGACTTAGGATAGAAGATAAATCCCATCATATCAACGCCGAGTTGCGCAACCTGCTTTACATTATCAGGTTCACGCATTCCACAAACCTTTACAAACATTTTCTTTATTGTTTATTCTTCATTAAAGCTTTTGCCCTTACAGGGCGCCTTGCTGATTGCCATTATACCCAGGGCGATGCCCTGGGCTAGGAGCTTCTGCCCTTTCAGGGCGTTAGGAGCAAACAATCCTATAATTTAGAAATAAATTCTGCAAGCGCCACGCCCGGGTCAGCCTGTTTCATGAACTGTTCGCCCATCAGGAAACCTCTGAAGCCGCCTTCTTCTCTCAACCGGAGAACCGTCTGCGGGTTGGAGATGCCACTCTCGCTCACCCTGCACACATCCTTCGGAAGTTTCTCTGCCAATCTGAAGCTGTTCTCCACATCCGTAAAGAAGGTTCCGAGATTTCGGTTGTTGATGCCGTACATATCCGGTTCCAGTTCAGCATACTCGAAGTCGCGCTCATTATGCATCTCGAGCAGTACCTCCATGCCCAGCTGGTGTGCCATGTTCATGAGTTGCTTACACTCCTCCTTGGTCAGGCAGGCCGCAATGAGCAGCACGGCAGAAGCTCCGCAGTATCTCGCCTGCAGCAGCTGGTATTCCTCTACCACGAAGTTCTTATATAAGATAGGTAGGGTAACGCCCACATGGCGCGCCTCCTGAATATACTCATCATATCCTCCGAAGTAATCAATGTCGGTGAGGATGCTGAGCGCCGAGGCTCCATTCTGCTGGTAGGCGAGCGGGATGATGCTCGGCTTACCTTCCTGTTTAATCCAGCCCTTGGAAGGCGATTTGCGCTTGAATTCAGCGATGATTCCCGTCTCCGAGTTCATCAGCGACTCCTTCATGCTTCCGCCCGGCACCTTTCCCCCATCTTCCTGCATTTTCTGCTCGGTGAGGGTTATCATCTGCCGTGGCTGGATAAAGCGCTTGCGCTGCTCAATCTCGATTCTTTTATGAGCCACAATTTCCTCTAAAATATCAGCCATTTCTTTCGTTTTTTTTATTTAAGATAAAGACTTGGGAGACCAGCGATGGAATCGCTGGGAACGGGGGGACAAAGGGGTTAAGGCTCTTTTTACCTTTTTACCCTTTTACCTTTTTACTTTTAAAAGCCCTTTTTACCTTTAACTGTTGATTTCTACGAATTTCTTGAAGGTAGCGAGCGCCTTACCCGAGTCAATGCTCTCTCTTGCTATCTCCACACATTCCTCTATGCTCTTCTGTCCCTTCTCCATTACCTGGATGCCGAAGGCTGCATTGGCGAGAACGATGTTCTTCTGGGCTGGGAGGGCACGGTTTTCAAGCACTGCATCAAAGATGTCCTTAGCCTCTTCCTCGGTTGCTCCGCCTCGCACCTCTTCCGGTTTGGCTATCTCGAAACCGAGATCCTGAGGCTTGAAGATCTTCTCATAGTTGTTGGTGGTTACCTTGAAGTCGCTGGTGAGTGAAATTTCATCATATCCGTCGATGCTGTTCACAATGCCGAAATCAATGCCTAGTTTCTGGTAAACCTGATTGTAAAGGCGCATCTGGTCGAGATTGGCTACACCCAGCAACTGGCACTTAGGCTGACTAGGATTAACAAGAGGACCTAACAGGTTGAACACGGTAGGAAACTGCAAAGCCTTGCGGATAGGACCCACAAACTTCATTGCCTTGGCGAAGAGCTGGGCATGAAGATAAACGATGCCTGCCTCGTTGATGCTGCGGTTCAGCTTGTCTATATCATCGGTAAACTGAACACCATGGTTCTTGATGACGTTGCTGGCACCGCTCACCGAAGTAGCCGCATAGTTGCCGTGCTTTGCCACCTTGTAACCCGCACCCGCAATGACGAAGCAGGAAGTAGTAGAAATGTTAAAGGTGTTCTTGCGGTCGCCACCGGTTCCCACCACGTCAATGTAGCGGTCGCAATTCAGGATGGCTGGCACACCTGTGGCAAGAATTCCGTCACGGAAACCGAGCAGTTCATCTACCGTTACGCCTCTCATCTGCAGTCCGGTGAGCAGGGCTGTAATCTGTTCCTCAGGAAATTCACTCTTGGTGATTCCTACAATGATGTCTCGGGTTTCCTCACGAGAAAGTTCCTCGTGGTTCAACATTCTGTTCAAAATGTCCTTCATTTCCATAGTTAATATCTCCTATATTTTTATTTTTCGTTGTAAAAAGGAAAAGGGGCCTGTCGTAAGTTACGGCAGGCCCCTAGTATATTATGTTGTTCACATCCACATACGGCGTCTCGACTCACGACTTTTGGAATCTTGAGTTACGCCACCACCATGATGTAGATACGAATGTATTCATATTGCTTTTTCTTTTAATTGTTTGTTAATACTAAAACGAGGCGTTTCTTTCTTTTTAACGAAAAGATTCTCCTTCGTTCTTCATTTCTATTGCAAAAGTACAGTTTTTCTTTTAAACTACAAACTTTTTGTCGAGAAATTTTAAGATTTAACACTATTTTATCATCCAGCGCCCCTTTTTCTCCACTTTCGTCTCACGTTTTCTCCACTATACCTTATTATATATAGGGAGAAAGAAAAAGAAAAAATTATTTCGCCGGAATGTAATAAATTTCCCAACACGCCGTTATTTATTTAGAGAACAGGTTACGGAAAGAGGAAAACTCATCCTCAAGACATGCCCGTTCTGAAATCAACAAATAACAAGAAGTATTATTCAAATTTAAAGATTCACGCCTATGAAGCAAGTATTTACACCAAAGAAAATGAGACCTTCGGCTCAGACCATCTACTTCATCAAGCAGATAGCCTACTCCTATCATACCATGGTGCAAAATGGTAAGCTTAAGGTGTGCTATCCTAACTAACAGAAGAAGAAAGATGAAAACAATGATATCCCCTTCATTACTCTCAGCCAACTTTATTGACCTGAAGAGTGATATAGAGATGATAAACAAGAGTGAAGCCGACTGGCTCCACCTCGACGTGATGGATGGCATCTTTGTGCCCAACATCTCGTTCGGATTCCCTGTGATTGAAGCCGTGAGCAAGGTATGCACCAAGCCCCTCGACGTCCACTTCATGATTCAGCATCCGGAAGACTACATAGAACAGACAGCCAAGCTCGGTGCCATGATGATGAACGTGCACTACGAGGCCTGCACCCATCTTCACCGCACCATCCAGCAGATTCACGCAGCAGGCATGAAGGCAGGAGTTACCCTCAACCCTTCTACCCCGGTATGTGTATTGGAAGACATCATCTGCGATGTAGACATGGTACTGCTGATGAGCGTAAACCCAGGCTTCGGCGGACAGAAGTTCATCGAGAACACCATCAAGAAGATAGACCGTCTGCGCCAGCTCATCAAGGAGAGCGGCAGCCAGGCACTCATCGAGGTAGATGGTGGCGTGCAGGCAGAAACCGCCCCAAGACTGGTGAAAGCCGGAGTAGACGTACTGGTAAGCGGAAGTTATGTGTTCAAGAGCACAGATCCTTATGCTACCATCCATGCTCTGAAAGAACTCCACTAATCAAGATTCAGATAGATATTGTGCTCCTTAGCCATCTTGCGGAGGTTAAGGAGCGCATAACGCATTCTTCCCAGACTCGTATTGATGCTCACATTGGTACACTCAGCAATTTCCTTGAAAGACATTTCCTGATAATAACGCATATAAACCACCTCGCGTTGTGGAGCCGGCAGAAAGTCTACCAGTTTCTTCACATCACGAAGCACCTGTTTGCGTACTATCTCCTGCTCAGCACAGTCTGCCTGGAATTCTTCGCCGCGCAGACAGGAAAGATCATTGTCGTTCCCCTGTTCAACCATGCGGAATACACACTGACTGCGATAACCGTCGATGATGACATTATGCGCTATACGCATTAACCACGAAATAAATTTGCCTGAACAAGAATACTGGCCAGCATGCAAACGACTGATTGCTTTTACGAATGTCTCCTGGAAGATATCATTCGCTAAATCCTCATCGTGAACCACGAAAAGGATATAAGAGAACAGTTTCACCTCGTTGCGTGAAAGCAAGAGGTCAAAGGCTCTGTTGTCGCCCTCGACATAAGCCAAGGCCAACTCTTCGTCTGTCATTTCATTGAGTTTACTCATTTTCTTAATCTTGTTTTATTTATTAAGTAAATGTCTATCCAATAGGCTACCCAGTATTTATTGCGTTAATAATGTTAAATATCGTTGCAAAGGTAACATTTTATTTTCAAAACACCAAACTTTTTTCCAAAAACATTTAATTTTAACATTAGCAGCACCTGTTTTACAAATAAAATTCGTATCTTTGCACCGATGTGTTAAACGTCAGAAACGACAAACGAACAAACAGATCTATACAAACGAACAAACAGATCAATACAAACGAATAAATAAATACAAAACATCATAAAACTAGAACAAAGACAATGAAGAAATTCTTTAAGACCTTACTCGTTGCTCTGCTTCTCATCCCTGCCTGCGCTTGGGCCGACGGATGGAATGATGCTGAATATCAGCGCATTGAACAGAGCATACAGTTGCCAAGCATCAAGCAGGCAGCTAAGAAGTATGTTATTTCTGCCTATGGAGCCAAGCAGAACGCTTCGGCTGCACAGAACCAGAAGGCAATCAACAAACTCATCGCCCTCGTTTCTAAGAAAGGTGGCGGTACCGTAGTCATCCCGAAGGGTACCTGGCGCACAGGAGCCATCGAGATGAAGAGCTTCGTAGAACTGAATCTCGAAGAGGGTGCCGTACTGCAGTTTGCTTTCGAACCGAAACTCTATCCGCTGGTACGCACCTCATGGGAGGGCATCGCATGCTGGAACTATTCTCCATGCATCTATGCCTACAAGGTCAGCGACATCGCTATCACCGGTAAAGGTACCATCGATGGAGGCGGTAACAACGATACATGGTGGCCAATGAACGGTAACGCCAGGTTCGGATATAAGGAGGGCGTAACCAAGGAACACCAGAAGATGGGATCACGTGCCAGACTGCTGAAGATGGCAGAAGACGGCGTGCCTTTCGATGAGCGCAAGTTCGGTATGGGACAGGGTCTCCGCCCTCAGCTCGTCAACTTCGTACGCTCAGAGCGCATCCTCATCAAGGATGTCAAGATGATCAACTCACCTTTCTGGGTAATGCACCCGCTGCTCTGCAAGAACATCACAGTAGACGGCGTAACCGTATGGAACGAAGGTCCTAACGGAGACGGATGCGACCCTGAGGCATGCGAGAATGTACTCATCCAGAACTGTATCTTCCATACCGGAGATGACTGTATCGCCATCAAGAGCGGAAGAAACAACGACGGACGTCTCTGGAACCAGCCTTCCAGAAACATCATCATCCGCAACTGTAAGATGGAAGACGGACATGGTGGCGTAGTCATCGGTTCTGAGATTTCAGGCGGATGCGAGAATGTATACGCCGAGAACTGCGAGATGGATTCTCCTCATTTGGACCGCATCCTCCGCATCAAGACCAACAACTGCCGCGGCGGACTCATCCAGAACATCCACATGCGCAAGGTTACCGTAGGTCAGTGTAAGGAAGCCGTACTCAAGATCAACCTCGACTATGAGCCAAAAGAGGCTTGCTACCGCGGATTTGAACCTACCGTGCGCAACGTGAGCATGGAAGATGTTACCTGCCAGAAGAGCAACTACGGTGTGCTCATCATCGGCGGAAACAAGGTAGAAAACGTATACGATATCCACGTAAAGAACTGTAAGTTCAACGGCGTCATCAAGCAGCCAGTCAAGATAACCGGCAAGACCCGCGATGTGAAGTTCGATAACCTCATCATCAACGGTTCCCTGGTTCTCAACAAGGAAGACCGTCCTTACCAGACCTATTCAGAGTGGCTCACCCACAGCGAGATGCAGCGCACTCCACACCCATACAACCTCGACTTCAGTCCGAAGAAACCTCGCTGGAGCTATGTAATGGGTATTGAGATGGAAGGTATGCTCGACACCTATCTCCACTATAAAGATGGAAAGAGCACCTTCAAGGGAGCTGATGCCGAAGCCAACAACGAGGCCATCATCAACTACCTGAAAGAATATCCTGCCAAGATGATTGACGAAAAGGGAAACATCACAGGCTACAAATATGAGGACTTCAACCTCGACAATGTGCGCACCGCGAAGTTCATCCTCCGCATGCACAACCTCTTCCCTAGCAAGAGCAGCGAACTGGCGCTGAAGACTCTCTTCAAGCAGCTCCAGAACCAGCCTCGCACCAAGGAAGGCGTTTACTGGCACAAGGCAATCTACGCCAACCAGGTATGGCTCGACGGCATCTTCATGGGTCTGCCTTTCTACTGCAACTACGCCGTTCAGAACCTCAAGCCTAAGAAGGCGAAGAAAATTCTCGACGATGCGGTAGACCAGATTGTGAAGACCGACCTGCGTACCTACGACGAGAAGACTCAGCTCTGGAAGCATGCATGGGACGAAACCCACAGCCAGTTCTGGGCAAACAAGGAAGACGGAAAGAGCCAGCATACCTGGGCAAGAGCCCTCGGATGGTACGTCATGGCAATGACCGAATGCCTCGATGCCATGCCTGAAGATTATGCCCGCCGCGGCGAAATCATCACCTTATTAAATAAGGCTATGAAGAGCGTGGTGAAATATCAGGATAAGAAGACGGGTGTATGGTACGACGTGATGGATGTAAAAGATCCACGCAACTACCTTGAGAGTACCGCTTCAAGCATGTTTGCCTATGTTCTCCTCAAGGGTTACCGCAAGGGCTACCTCGGCAAGGAATATCAGGAAGCAGGCATCAAGGCTTATGAGGGAATCCTGAACAACTTCATCCAGGTAAACCCTGACAAGACCATCAGCCTCACCCGCTGCTGTGCTGTCAGCGGACTCGGTCCTGGTCCTGGTCCATACGTAAAGAAGCCAAACTTCAAGCGCGACGGCAGCTTCGATTATTACATGAGCGAGCCTATCCGCGACAATGATGCCAAGGGCGTAGGTCCTTTCATCTGGGCTAGTTTGGAAATGGAAATGCAGGGACTGAATAAGTAATACTTAGTTAATAGTTTACAGTTTATAGATAATAGTTTACAGTTTATAGTTTACAGTTTATAGTTTACAGTTTACAGTTTACAGTTTATAGTTTACAGTTAATAGTTTACAGCGGCTTCGCCGTATAGCAAGATTGCCCTATAAACTATTAACTATAAACTATAAACTGAATTTAAACTGAATTTAAACCAATGGAAAAGAAAATATTCACAATAATGGCAGCAGCACTCGTGAGTGCTGCTGCTTTGGCACAAGTTCCAGCCTTTCCGGGCGCAGAAGGTCACGGAAGATACGTAACCGGCGGAAGAGGCGGAAAAGTAATCCACGTAACTAATCTCAACGACAGCGGAACGGGTTCTTTCAGAGAGGCTGTAAAGTCTAGTAAGAGAATCATCGTCTTCGATGTGGCTGGCGTCATCGCCCTGAAGTCTGATCTCAAGATAGCAGACAACATCACCATTCTCGGACAGACGGCTCCATCTCCGGGCATCACCCTCAGATATTACACCGTTCAACCGGGCAGCAACAACATCATCCGTTTCCTCCGCATACGCCGCGGCCAGGAAAAGAACATCAATGACGGTGCAGATGCTTCCTGGCAGCGCAACAAGACCGGCATCATCTTCGACCACTGTTCATTCAGTTGGAGTATCGACGAGGTGGCTTCGTTCTACGACAACAACAATTTCACCATGCAGTGGTGTACCGTTGCCGAGAGTCTCACCAATCCGGGGCACTCTAAAGGAGCACATGGTTACGGAGGCATCTGGGGCGGTAAGCTCGCCAGCTTCCACCACAACTTCGTAGGTCATCTCATGAACCGCGGTCCACGTTTTAATGGTGCAAGATACGGATGGACAGGCTACACCAGCAACAAGGATTACGATACTTATCAATGGAAGAATACCGTACAGGCAGAAAACGTAGACTTCCGCAACTGCGTAATGTACAATGCGCAGGGTACTTGCTACGGAGGTCCGGGCGGCGGTCAGATCAACATCGTGAACAATTACTACAAGGCAGGTCCAAGTCAGGGACTTAAAGAAACTACTCAGAACGGTCTCAAGGTAGATGTAAGCACCGGCAAGGAACGTGGCAGCCAGGACCGCATCACTCTGGTTACCTTATCTACCAGCAGTAATTCCGATAAGAGTCATCCTGAGTTCTTCGACATGACCAGCCGTTACTTCATCAACGGCAACACCACCGAAACCACCAAGGGTTCTGTTACCGAGAACAAAGATTGGAAAGGGGTCAGCTACGACAAAGGTATCCCAAGCCAGAACGGAGAATATTACAGTCCGGATGCCAAAAACTTTTATGGTGACAATGTTGCCCACGTAACCATCAGCGGTAAGTCTTGTGTCAAGATTAAGATGGACGCTCCTGCTCCAACAGGAGATGTAACCACCCACTCAGCTGCCGAAGCCTTCAGTAAGGTACTGGCATACAGCGGAGCCTCGCTCTACCGCGATGAGATTGATGCACGCTACATGGAAGAGGCAAAGACTGGTACTGCCAAGTACAAGGGAAGCATCACCAAATCGCCTGGCATCATCGACAAGGTATCAGATGTAAACGGCTACACCGAGGCAAACTTCGGGAAAGGCTCTCGCCCTGCCGACTTCGACACCGATAATGATGGAATCCCAGATGCATGGGAGACAGCCAACGGCTTAAATCCAAACGATGCCTCAGATGCCCTCACCTACTCGCTCGACAGCAAAGGTTACTACACCAACCTTGAGGTTTACGCCAATTCGCTGGTTGAAGACATCATGAAGCAGGGCAATGCTGATGCAGAGAGCAAGGTAGATGAATACTATCCTGCATGTAAGAATCCTACAGGCATCTCGCAGATTATCACCTCCAATCCCAGTGAATTAGCCGAAGTAAAGTATTACAGCCTCAACGGCACCCTCCTTTCTGCTCCTCAAAAAGGAATCAACATCCGCAAGATGCTGTTTCAGAACGGAAAGACCGTAGTGGATAAGGTAATAAAGGAATAAAACAAAACTTCTTATAAAACAAAAGGGCATCCCCTCGTTTGGGAATGCCCTTTTTGTTTTATAAGTTTATACAATCTGTTACTTTACATACTTCTTACCGTTCTTGATAACAATACCCTTGGCAGAAGAAGAAACCTCCTGACCTGCCATGTTGTAGGTCTTACCATTCTTCTTGGCAGCAGCAGCGTTTACTGAAGAAATGCCTGTGCCCGTACCTATCGTATACTTAAAGCCATAGAAACCCAGCCTTGTACCTGCAGCAAGCACATAGTATGTACCACCAGCAGCAACGTTTAAGGTTACTGTACCATTAGACTTTACGGCAATGATATTTTCATTTTTCTCATTCTGTGTGAATGTCTGAGATTCACCATCCTTTGCACTTGGCAAATTATAAGAATCAGGAGTCACCTCAGCAAAATCAGCATCCAAAATATGGAAACCTTTAGCTGGTCCCATCTGTATAGCTACAGTTAAAGTTCCTGCATTTGCAGTCTCGAACTTATAAACACATCCAGTTGGCTCAGCTCCTTTCACCAACTTACCATTGTTCTTACCACATACGTAAGCAGTAAAATCACCATCAGCCCAATTATCGGTAGCCTTACCATCTGCAAAAGCTGTACCAGCATTCTCCATATAAGTCAAAGTGACGTTTTCTACTGATGTAATCTTATCACCAGCATTTACCTTGTCACCCACCTTCACTGCATAGGTGCCCTGAGCATTAACACTAGCAGCCAAAGCTACGGCTGCAATAAGAGTAAAGAATTTCTTCATAATCGTTTAATTTTAAGTTTATATATATTATTAATTAGTTGATGAATAACTTTATTTTAGTTTGATTCATTTACCTGTTTGTTTCGTTGGCAAATTTAGCAAATCATTTTGAGAATCTCGGAAAAATGTGAACCAAAATGAACAAAAACTACGAAAACGATTACGTAAATCAGGATATTAAGCAGCAGATGCAAGAGGGTGCGCCATAGCTTATGACGCACCCTCTATATATCTTATAAAGAAAGATGAGGAGAATTAATCCCAAAGACTGCCGTTGCTTGGACGGGCAAGAACTTGACTTGAATTATCAATGGTTTCTTCTGAAGATAGCGTAGAACTTGGAGTTCCACTACCTGCCAAAATAACACCAACCTCAACTTCTGTAACTTCCATAACTGGCTTAATATATTTTTTCATCTTTATTTTCTTTTAAAATTCAACGTGTTTGTTATAATAGTAAAGTTTAGTAAACAGCAAAGGCGATTACTTCTTGATCATCTTCTTGCCGTTGCAGATAACAATGCCCTTGTAGTCCTTGCCTACTTGCTGTCCAGAAAGAGAGATAAAAAGGCAGAAATATACGAAAACGATTGCGTAGCTTTTACAACAAAATTGAAACAAAAAGTTCTTAAATAGAAATAATAAGTGTAATTTTGCACCAATAAAAGATGTAAACAATAAAATAAAGTATAACAACCTAAAAGGCAAACAAATGAAAAAAGATCTACTAAGATTTGGGCTTCTCAGCCTACTACTTGTCTTTGCATTCATCGCAAAGGCGCAAAATGTCACTGCTGTTTGGGACTTTCAGAAAAATCTTCCTGAAGGTATCAACACTGCAGCTAACTTCCAAGGTAAGGAGGGCGACCTCGCTTCTACCGTAGAAGGCATCACCATGCACGTCAACGCTACACAAGGCAAGTTGAAGGGCAGAACAAAAGATGCACAGTTTAACACAGGAGCCATCCTGCAGATTCCGGTAAAATCAGCCAATGACATAGTTACCGTAACAACTTATACAAACTACCACTACCTCACTGTAGGCGGAAAGGCTGCTACTGCAGACGTTACAGAATACAAAGTAACATCTGCTGAAGTAGCTAAGGGATATGTAGAAGTAGTTGCTACAGGCGACTGCTACCTTTATCAGGTTAAGGTGGTACACGTAAGTGCCATCCAGGAAAAGGCACTCTACACTACCGACTTCACCGAGTGGAAGAAGGTAGATGGCAAAACAGCCGACAACACTGTGGTAGACCTCAAAACTCTCTATAGTAAAGAGGCATTTACCATGACTCTGAATGGCGTTGAGATAAATCCAACAGGAACAAACACTAAGTTTGCTGACCGTACCGGCTATATGAAAACTCTTAAGTACACCGGCGAATACTCAACCGCTGAACCAAGCGCAGTAACCTCTGCATTGGCTAGCATCACCAAGATTACGCTCCATCAGGCAGCTACAGGTGGCAAGCGTGGTATCAAGGTATCTGTAAAGGGCGACGGCGATGCTGACTGGGTAGCCATCCACAACGTATCCATTGTAACCCAAGGCGGTGAAGATCTGACACTCGACGTAAACCGTACCAACTGCCAGATCAAGTTCGAGGGTTTTACATTGAGCCAGAACGCATTTGTTACCGACCTCGCTATCTACGGCAATGTAGATATGAGCAAGACCCCTATGCTCGGTACATTCAGCCTCAACGGCACTAACTATTCTGCTGTTGACATTTTCAAAGAAGACGCATCAGGCAAGCAGCTCGCTACCCTCCTCGTTTCAAAGAAGGCAACACTCATCAGCGAGACCAATCCGCTGACAGACCTCGTTGCTGCAAACGGAACCATCAAGAGCACTACCTATACTACCACTGGCGAAGGTACTGACCAGAAGACCGTGGTAACCATCGTGGTAGAAGCTAACAGCGATGAGGTAACTTACGAGCTTACCGTAGGCTTCAAGCCAGACTTCACCCTCACCTATTATAATATAGACGGCACAACAGCTATCGGAACACAGAAGGTGGAGCAGGATGCCAAGATTGAGAAATTCCAGAAAGACGCAGAAGAGCAGGTAACCGTAGCCGAAGGAAAGAAATTCCGCGGTTGGGCTACCGACCTGAAGAAAGACAGCAAGAAGTTCACTACCTCTTCTGTCATCACAGCAGATACCAAACTCTATGCAGTCGTTACAGATATTGAGACAGCAAACCAAGCAGCCCGTTACGATTACGACCTCCAGAAGGAAGGATTCTGTGCTGACGACCATGAGGCATTCTGCGTAGAAGGCAATGGCAAATGGCATGACGTTACACATGGTTGGACATTCTCTGCTGGCGACAAGATTAAGATTCTGATGGGCGGCAAGGGTTACATCAAGATGAATCTCTGCCAGTTTTCAACCTCAGGCAATATCACCCTTACCGACCCTAAGGGAACAGAAATTGCAAGTGTAGATGCCAAGGCAAGCAAGGACGGACTTATTACCATTCTTCAGAACACATCTACAGAAAGCGGCGAGTACACACTCACCTTCGCAGCCAGCGCTTACCTCCACAGCCTCAGCATCGTAAACATGACAGACCCAGCCTACACCCAAGAAGGCAACTGGTACACAGTAAAGGCTGGCAATGCACATAGTTTCATCACCACGCTGGAAACCGTCAATGCAGCTAACGCAGCAGCAGACGCTCCACGTTCATACATCTTCTTGCCAAACGGCACATACGATTTGGGCGACAAGTGCCTCACTCAGATTAGCGGTAACAATATCTCTATCATCGGCGAGAGCATGAACAATACCATCATCGTCAACAAGCCAGCTATTGAGAACGAAGGCATCGGCACCACAGCCACCCTCCTCAACTTGAGCAACAACCTCTATCTTCAGGACATCACCCTGAAAGATGCGCTCGATTACTATCATACAGGATCTGCCGGTCGTGCAGTCTGCCTTCAGGATCGTGGTACAAAGACCATCTGCAAGAATGTAAAGATGCTGTCTTACCAGGACACCTACTACAGCAACGAGCCAAACGGCAAGGGACAGTTCTACTTTGAGGACTCAGAGATTCACGGCACCGTCGACTACATTTGCGGTGGTGGTGATGTATATTTCAACCGCGTGCTCTTCGTCAACGAAAGCCGCAAGGAAGGCGTGAAGAATGGCACTGACGTGATTGCAGCACCAAACAGCAAGAGCGATTGGGGTTACATCTTCAAAGACTGTACCATCGAAAACAAGGCAGAAAAATTCAGTCTTGGCCGTTCATGGAACAACATTGCCCGTCTCACCTGGCTCAACACAACCATCAACCAGAAAGATGAGATTCTGAACGATGACATAAAGTACGCTTACTTCGACATCGCAGCTATGGATGCAGCTATTGCAGACAAGTTCCGCCTCGATGTATTGAAAGACGCAGAGGGCAACGCCTTCTCACCTACAGAAAAGAAGGTACTTTTCAAAGATAAAAACGGAAAAGCTAAAGAAGCAGAGGAGAACATCATTCTCACAGCAGAAGAAGCGGCAACATACACCCTCGATGCAGTATTCGGCGATTGGAAGCCAGCCGTTCTCTCTACTCAGGCAGCAGCTACAGCAGCCACACTGGATAACGACAAACTCTCATGGACCGGTGATGCCCAGATGTATCTCGTAGCAAAAGACGGCAAGTTCTTCGCCCTGACCACAGAGAAGTCAGTAAACCTCAACGGCGAGAAGGGTACATTCACCGTACGTGCAGCCAACCAGATGGGCGGTTTCGGTGCAACAGCCAATTCAGTAAGCACCGGCATCCGCAACATCACTTCAGCTACAGAAGCAGCAGTCATCAAGACCGCCATCTATGCAGCCGACGGCACCCAGCTCTCAAACCTTCAGAAGGGTATCAACATCATTGTGAAGACCCTGGCAGATGGCAGCAAGAAGACAAGCAAGGTCATCGTAAAGTAAAGAAACAGAGACATTAAGTAAATTGATTGACAGATAACATTCGGAGTGCAATATCCCCATCCTCGTTCAGAAGGGTGCCGGATATTGCACTTTTTTTGTTCCCTCAACTCCCGAAACAGCAGAAATGAAAACAGAGAAAACAGACTGTCGAAATGTAAAAAACAGAGTATTTACGCAAAAATCTGTAAACGTTTACGTAAATTTTTACCCCAAACATACCTATATTCTCATATTTTTTATCTAATTTTGCAGCAAGAAAACCAAGACTTAGCTAACGCTATGCATCAAGGTTGCCCTACTCGGAGCCTTCGGGAGCCAAGAGGAACAGCCATGATAAAGCAACTGCTCAGGACTGGGATTCTACTTAAAAACATTTCAAAAACATTAGAAAATTAGTAATTTAGAATAAGTTTTATCTAAACCTAAAGTGTATGTCTGGTAATTTTAGAAAAAAGAAAATTGCTTTGGCGGGCGCACTGATGTTCGTAGTAACAAGTGTATCTGCACAAACAGTAAAAGGCGTTGTTACTGACAATACGGGCGAGCCAATCATCGGCGCATCTGTCATGGAGGTAGGTGTAGCTGGCAATGGTGGCGTGACCGACATTGACGGTAACTTCACAGTAAACTTAAAAGGCAAAAGCAAGAAACTGAAGATTTCATACATTGGTATGAAAGCTAAGGAAGTAAGCGTTGCAGGTAAAGAATCAATCGATGTAAAGCTTGAGGATGACAACACCACCCTCAACGATGTCGTAGTAATCGGTTATGGTACTGTTAGAAAGAAGGACCTCACTGGTTCTGTATCTTCTATCAGTGACAAGCAGATTGCCAACATTCCTGTATCTAACGTGAGCGAGGCGATGACCGGTAAGATGGCGGGTGTAAACATCACCACCACTGAAGGTTCACCTGATGCTGACGTGAAGATTCGTGTGCGTGGTGGTGGTTCTCTTTCACAGGACAACTCACCTCTCTACATCGTAGACGGTTTCCCAGTTAGCTCAATCAGCGACATCGCTCCTAGCGAAATTCAGAGCATCGACGTATTGAAGGATGCTTCTTCAACAGCTATCTATGGTGCCCGTGGTGCTAATGGTGTTATCATCGTAACAACCAAGAGCGGTTCTGAGGGCAAGACTCAGGTAAACTTCAATGCATCTCTTGGCTGGAAGAAAAACGTCAAGGAAATTGAGGTTCTCAATCCTTACGAATATGTTCTCTACCAGTATGAGACTGCAAGTGCAAGTAACAACCTTAACAACCTGGGTGGTACCAACTATGGTAACTACGCTGACTATGATATTTGGAAATCAAGAACAGGTCACAACTTCCAGGATGAGGTATTCGGCCGCACAGGAACACAGGCTATCTACAATGCCAACGTTAGTGGTGGTAGCAAAGACTTCAAGTACAATGTAAGCTATGCCCATAATCAGGAGAACAGCATTATGGAGAAGTCTGGTTACAACAAGGACAACATCGGTGCCAAGTTGCAGGCTAAGCTTAACAAGTGGCTGACCTTCGACTTCAATGCACGTATGGCATATCAGAAGATTAAGGGTCTTAGCGGTGGTGCTGACACCAACGACAGCAATGCAGCCAACTCAACAGTAGCTCAAACCATCACCTTCGCTCCTATTCAAGAATTGGTATCTTCTGATGAAGATGAGGATAACTCAACATCTTCTCGCCGCTCACCTATGGAGCGTTTGGATGGCACATACAAATTGCAGACACGTTTCCAGCAGAACTACAATGCTGCCCTTACATGGAAGCCATTCAAGCATTGGACAGGCAAGACAGAGTTTGGCTATGGCTGGAAATACAACGATACAGACCAGGCATGGACAGCCTTGGCTGTAAATAACTCTAAGTTTGGTCACAATGGTCGTCCTCAGGCTCAGTTCGTTCGCGATACATACAAGTCTTGGCGTAACGCTAACACTTTGACTTATGATAACAACAAACTTTTCGGTGGTCGTGATCACCTGAACGTATTGATTGGTCATGAGTGGAGTTCTGATATGCAGACTACACGTACCAGCACATCAGTAGATTTCCCTGTAGATTTCACCATCGACCAAGTCCTTTCTTTCACCAATACGGCAGAAAGTACATTGGGCAACGAGGTTGACATCAAGGCTAAGGAGAACATGCTTTCTTTCTTCGGTCGTGTCAACTACACTTTGGCAGACAAGTACTTAATGACCTTCACTCTCCGTGAGGATGGTTCTTCCAAGTTTGGCAATGGCAATCGATGGGGATTGTTCCCATCAGCAGCTTTGGCTTGGCGTATGTCTGACGAGAAATTCATGAAGAGTGCCGACAAGTGGCTCTCCAATCTGAAGCTCCGTCTCTCTTTGGGTACAGCAGGTAACAACCGTATTCCATCAGGCATGCTTTCTCCAACCTATGGCGTAGCAGACGCTGCGGGCAAACATCCTGGTTTCAATGAGGTGAATACAGGTATGCTCGAGAGCTATAAGGCTAACGGTAAGACTGTTCTCTACAATCCAAACTTGAAGTGGGAAACAACAACAACCCGAAACTTCGGTATCGATTACGGATTCCTCCGTGGCCGCATCTATGGTACTTTGGATTTCTATTGGAATACAACCAAGAACTTGTTGATGCTTCAGACCTTGCCTTCTGCAACTGGTTATGAGCGTCAGTACCAGAACGTAGGTACCACATCTAACAAGGGTATCGAGTGGGCACTGAACGCAGCTATCGTAGACAGCAAGAAGTTTAACCTCAACTTCAACTTCAACATTTCTTATAACAAGAACAAGATTGACAAGTTGGAAGGTGGTGAGCACTTTGAGACATCAAGCTGGGGTGGTACAAAGGTAACCAAGGGTAATGGTGACTTCCTACTCGAGGAAGGCGGTCGCTTAGGTGAGCTTTGGGGCTACAAGCAGCAAGGTTTCTATACCGTATTCAACCCTGCAACAGGTACTGGCGACCTCATTTACGATGGTGCAAAGTGGCGTTTGGCTACAGAGGCTGACGGTCATGTAGGTGGTGACGTTAACAACAACTCATATAAAAAATTCGGTGGTACACTGTATCCTGGTGGTGCCAAGGTAGAATGTGATGAGGAAGGCGAAGCTCTTTTCCAGCGCTTAGGCAATACTGTTCCTGAGGTAACTGGTGGTTTCGGATTCGATGGTATGTGGAAGACCAACTTCGGTAACTTCGACTTCAACATCTTCTGCAACTACTCTTTGGGCAACAAGATTTACAATGCCACAGCACAGGGAGCATCTTTCTATAGCGGTACACAAGCAGGCTGGAACATCATCAATGATTACAACTCAAGCAACCGCTTCACATGGGTTGACCCTGCAAATGGTCTGAACCTCGGTCGTCCTTCAAGTTCTACAGTAACAGCCTATGGCGGTGCAGAAGGCTTGATGAGCCGTCTGAACGAGATTAACGCCAATGCTTCTGTATGGAACCCAGCAGCCAACAGCAATATGGTAATCCTTGATACCTATCTGGAGGATGCTTCTTTCTTGCGTATCAACAACATCACCGTTGGTTACACATTGCCAAAGAATTGGGTAAAAAAGGCTTGGCTTGAGAGCGTACGTGTATACTTCACAGCTTACAACGTATACTGCTTCACCAATTATAGTGGTTACGACCCAGAGGTGGACACATCTTCAAAGGGTAATCCTATGACACCAGGTATCGACTACGCAGCTTATCCAAAGAGCCGTTCATTCGTAGCTGGTATTAACGTGACATTCTAATTTAGATAAAGGAGAAAACAAAATATGAAAAAGATATTAGGAATAGCAGCACTCTCTATGGGTGTCATGCTGACAAGTTGCTCCGACTTCCTTGACCAGAAAGCAGATTCGGCTTTGGACCAGGAGAATGTGTTCAACTCAAGCTATTTCACAGGTCTTGAAATCAACAAGATTTATGGTGATTTCGGACAGGATAATATGTATGCCAATCGTATGACCATCTCATACGGCGCCAACACTGATACCGAGTTAATTGATGGTTTGGGTTCTACTTCAACATCTTCTAACGAGCGTGGTTACATGAACTATAATGGTACTGCTGATGGCTGGGCAAACTTGGGTACCTCATGGACCAACGTCTATGGGTGTATCGAGTATTGCAATAAAGCCATTGAGGGTATCCGCAGCAGTTCCATCGCAGAAGAAAAAGACATGAAGCGCTATTTAGGAGAAGTATTGACTCTTCGTGCCATGCTGTACCTCGACTTGGTTCGCCTTTGGGGTGATGTGCCTTACAAGACGTCTGCTACCAAGCCAGACTTGAGCGATGCCTACGAGGGAAAGACCGACCGCGATGTAATTCTCGATGGTCTGCTCGTAGATTTGGAAGAGGCTTCCAACCTGCTCCCATGGGCAGGCACAGGCAACTATACTACAGAGCATGCTACCAAGGGCTATGCTGATGCTCTCTATGCACAGGTAGCCTTGACACGTGCTGGCTATGCCATCCGTGAAAATGCCAAGGAAGGTTATGAGACTCTACCTGAGTACTCTGATCCTACTTATCCTACACAGCGTCCTGACGAGGCAACCCGTAAAGTATATTACGAGAAGGCTTTGGCTAAGTTGTCAGAGATTATCACCAGTGGTAAACACAACATGAACCCAAGTTTCAAGAACGAGTGGCAGCTTCTCTGTGCACGTAAGCTCGACCAAACTTACAAAGAGAATATCTTTGAGCTTCCTATGCTGTTGAACGTTTCTGGTGAAATTGGTTATACAGTGGGTAAGCGTATCAAAGGTTCTACAACAGAGTTTGGTAAGAAAGGTAACTCTACTGGTAAGCTGAACACAACTGCTACCCTCCTCTACTCTTACGAGAAGGATGACACTCGCCGCAACGTAACTTGCTGCCCTGTACAATATGGAGAATATAAAGGCCAAACAGTAGAAGGTATGGGAGATGTAAACCCAACCAAGCAGTCTGTTAAGCCTTTCGGCATCACTATCGGTAAGTGGCGTCCAGAGTGGATGGGAGAAGAGTGGAAAGCTGCAGCAAAGGCTTCTGCAGATAAAGTTTGTACAGGTGTCAACGTAGTAAAGATGCGTTACTCACAGGTTCTGTTGATGTATGCAGAGGTAATGAACGAGTTGGCTGGTGCAAATGGCAACTACCAGGGCGATGCAGGCATGACAGCACTTCAGGCATTGGCCATGGTTCATAACCGTGGTGTGAAGGAAAGCAACAATGATACATCTATCGATGGTGACTTCCTGCAGGCTGCTTCCACCCACAACAAGGAGCAGTTCTTGAACGATATTGCTCAGGAGAATGCTTGGGAGTTGACTGGTGAGAATGCACGCAAGTGGGATCTCGTACGCTGGGGAATGCTGGCAAGCAAGATAGCAGAAGCCAAGGCTGAGTATGCAGAGAAATGCATGGAGTGGCCTACCACTATCTACTTCAACTATACCGATGCCACAAAGACTCGCATCGACGAGAGCACAATCGCATGGTATGGTTTGGAAGATGGCAAGACTGCTGATAACTATACTGGCTCTGCTACTGGTTGTGGTTACAAGGACGAGGCAGCAAGAGACAAGTCTGACTCTGAGTATACCAAGAACTTGAGGACCATCAGTGCTGGTCTTGTAGGTACAAGCATCGACGGAACTGTTGCTACACCAGATCATGGTGTGAAGAACCGTTACATCCTTCCTATCTACACCAAGACTATCGCAGACTCAAGAAACGCTTTGGCAAACTCTTATGGTTTCTAATCATTAACAAAAGACAACAATGAAAACATTAAAATATTCAGTTTGGGCCATCATGTTGCTCGCTGCAACATTGGTCTCTTGTACTGACAAGATGGACTGGGACATCGACCCAACCCTAGATCGTTGCTTTAGCGCAACATCTCTGTCAGTAGATCCATCAGACACTGAGGCTGAAGTTACATTCGATGCCAGCATGATGAAGGCAAATGGTGCAGAGAAATTTGAGATTCAGGTTACTACTGCTACATTAGCTGATGACGAGGCATGGGACAACTCAGACGAGGTGCTTACTTTCGAGACTGAAGACAGCCCTTATACTATCACTGGACTTATCGGTGATACAGAGTACTCACTCCGTATGCGTGCACTCTCTACTCAAAAGACTGCTAGCCATTGGGTACACTATGCTTCAAGCACAAAGACAACCTTCAAGACCAAGGCTGAACAGATTATGAATGCTGTAGCCAATGCTGATCGTGGCGAGGACTTCATCACCGTATCTTGGGATGCAAGCAAGGCTGTTACTAAGTTGACTGTATCAGAGGGTAAAGAAGAGGAAGGTCAGGAGCCACGCACCATCGAATTGGATGACGAGGCAAAGACAGCTGGTCGCTATACGATTACAGGCTTGACACCTTCTACTAATTACACCATTGCCATCTATTATAATAATACAAAGCGTGGTTCTGTTAGCGCAAGCACATCTGCAGCAATGCCTGCTGGTGACGAGAAGGTTGAGTTGAATCCATCTATCTCTACTATCAACAACGACGTGATTGCCGAAATTGTAAAAGCAGCACAGGAGAAGACTGGCAAGACCAATGTAGCTATTACTATTGGTTTGCAGGCAGGCAAGGAATATACTATGGTTTCTACTGCTGAGGATGGTACTGATGCCAACGTTAAGATTCCTGAGGGTGCCTCTGTTACATTCTTCGGTTTGGCTGGCGAAAGTAAACCTATTATGAATTGGAAGAAGTGCTTAGACATCGCTGGCTCTCACTCTTTCATCCGCTTCCAGAACATAAGTATGAAGGATACTGGATGCCAGTACCTCATCAACCAGGATAAGGATGCAGCAGTAGGTGAGTTGTCATTCACAGACTGTACCTTCTCTGAATTCGAAAGTTCTGTATTCCGTACCAAGGGTGGTGTAGTAAGTGTTGACAAGATTATTGTTGACAACTGCGTGATGACTAACATGTCTACTGGTGGTGGTTATCCTGTATTCTATATCGGTAATACCACAACAAATGTAGGTCAGTTAGAGTTGAAGAATTCTACATTCGATACAACAAGTCACAACTTCATTCAGTTGAAGGCTGCTATCTCTGGTGGCGTGACTATTAGCGACTGTACCTTCTACAACAACGTTGACGGTAGTAAGTATTTCATGGATTCTAACAAGTTGAGTACTGATCTGACTATCATCAGAACTGTTCTTGGAAAATCTAAGGACACTGCAGCAAAAGGTGTCCGCACTACAGGTTCTATCGTTATCAACGAGTCTATGCGTGCAAAGGATTGTGTATATGGCTCTAACGACATTAAGGAGTTCGCTGTGGGTAGCTTGACATCAGATGAAATCTTCACAGATCCTACAAACCACAACTTCACAATGAAGATTGGCGATCGTATCGGTGACCCACGCTGGTACAAAGCTGAATAAGTAAATAGCAAGCATCTACAAGATGCTTCACTATAACAAACTATAAATGAAGTGCAATGCCCCCATCGGGCGTTGCACTTTTTTTGATTATCTCCCTCTCCCATTCCACTCACAAAAACTTTTTTTGTTAATTTCTTGGAAGTTACGAAAGAAAAGCGTATCTTTGCAGCGAGAACATAAAATCGCAAAGATATGGCAAGATACATCAACCCATTCTCAGACTGGTCGTTCAAACGAATCTTCGGCCAGGAATACAGCAAAGACTTGCTGATTGAGTTCTTGAACCAACTGCTCCTGGGAGAGCAGCACATCACGGATGTGAAGTTTAAGGACAAGGAGATGTTGCCAGAAACAAAAGACCAGAGAGGTATCATCTACGACGTCTTTTGCGAAACTGACACAGGTGAGCACATTATCGTTGAAATGCAAAACAGGAGCCAGACCTATTTCATCGACCGGTCTCTCTACTATGCATCGAAAACGATAGTAGACCAAGGCATAAAAGGAAAATGGGATTATCATCTCACACCCGTTTATGTTATCTGTTTCATGAACTTTGATGTAGATGAAAATACGCCAAAGAAGTTCAGGACAGACGTTGTGCTGGCAGACAAGGATAGCGGAGAGGTTTACTCTAACAAGATCCGCTTCATCTACTTGGTAATGCCTCTTTTCAAGAAGAAAGAGGAAGAGTGTACTACGTTTTTAGATTGTTGGATTTATAATTTGAAGCATATGGAGACTTTGGAACAAATGCCTTTCGAGGCTCAGCATAAGATATTCAAGAGACTGGCAGAAATTGCCGACTCCAAGAGCCTGACCAAAGAGGAACAGGAGAAATACGACAACAGCATGATGGTCATGTGGGACAATTATGCGGTATATAAGCATGCTGAGGAGAAAGGTATAGAGAAAGGTAAAGAAGAAGGTAGAAAAGAAGGTATAGAAGAGGGCATAGAAAAGGGTATAGAAAAAAGTAGAAAAGAGCTTGCAATGAAGTTGTTAGCGCGCAATACTCCATTAGATGATATTGCCGATCTTACCGACTTATCTATTGATGAGATTAAGAAATTGGAACAATATAATTAAGGTGTTCTAAACGTGTACTACGTTTTTAGTATGTTGGATTTATAATTTGAAATATATGGAGATAGTAGATCAATTCCCTTGCGAAGCTCTTGATAAGATATTCAAGAAATTGGCTGAATACACCGACTCCAAAACCCTGACCAAAGAGGAACAGGAGAAATACGACAACAGCATGATGGTCATGTGGGACAATTATGCGGTATATAAGCATGCTGTGGAGAAAGGCTATAAAAAAGGAGAAAAAAAGGTAAGTAAAAAGGTTGCTTTGAAGTTGTTGACATACAATACTCCAATAGACGAAATTGCCGATATTACCGACTTATCTATTGATGAGATTAAGAAATTGAAACAATATAATTAAGGTGTTCTAAACGTGTACTACGTTTTTTAGATTGCTGGATTTTATAACTTCAATCAAACTATATTTAAAAGAAGTGCAACGCCCAGCGTGGGCATTGCACTTTTTTATTCTGTTCAATCATGATACTATGTTAAATAGTATTGAACAACATAAAATATTGAACAAAAAGTTCGTTCGTTTAAGATTTGTTCATTATCTTTGCAGTGTTCAATAGAATTGAACATAACTGATACGTTGAACAAATAATAAAAATAATGGCAAACAATAATATAATAAACCAAGCATTGGATGCTCTAAAAGCAAGCCTTCCTATGGATGATGTCATGTCGACAACAGCCATTAAAGAGAAGTGTGTCAATGATAATGATACCATTGTTAAGATTATGAATGTAGATTTTGTGTGCCTTGTAAAAGAAAACATAACCAAGACTTCATTAAATCCTACATTAGCAACGATGCAAGCTATGAACAATGACAAGCAGCAAATCTTGCTAGTTACACAATATGTCACACCACAGGTATCAACAGAGCTGGCAAGCAAAGGCATTAACTATCTTGACTGTGCAGGAAACTGCCTTGTAAGATACATGAAAAGGGGAAATTTAATTTTCCAAATATCCAATCAAGGCAGGAAAAATACAGAACCACAGGTTAAGACATATCCCGTATTTCAAGATGCCGGATTGAAAGTCGTATTTTATCTGTTGCAAAATGCAGACAATGTAAAGAAGCCTTATCGAGAAATAAAAGAGCAGATTGGTGTATCTTTGGGCAGCGTGAAAAACGTCTTGGACGAACTTGCAAGACGTGGTTTTGTCTGTGATACACGAAATGGTCGTGCTATTAAAGACAAAAAGAAACTGCTTGACTTATGGGTTAGCAATTACAATGAAGTTTTGAAGCCAAAGCTATTAGTAGGTACAATGGCATTTAGAACAGAAGCGAAAAGGAACGAGTGGAAAAATATAGAATTACCACAAGGAATGGTATGGGGAGGAGAACCTGCTGCCAACTTAATAGATGGCTACTTACAACCAGGAAGTTTCGACATATACACGGAATTACCAGCTGCACATCTGATGCGAACTGGGGCTGTCAAGCAAGATGTAAATGGTGAAATTCATCTATACAACAAATTCTGGAATTGGGAAACAGACAATAGGACTATTCCTGCAATATTAATCTATGCAGACTTGATGGGTAGTGGCAACAGTCGCTGCTTAGAGGCTGCGCAACGCATATTAAAGAATGAGCTTAAAGATTTCGAGTGAAAAAATAAACAATCCATTCCTTGTGGATTTATTGGAGAAGCTTACAGACAGCTTCCGAAAAATGAATCATGACTTCTTTATCATAGGAGCCACTGCCAGAGATATAATCATGCAGGAGATGCTGGACACGTCATCACGCAGAAAGACAAGAGACTTGGACTTGGCTATAGCTGTTCCAAACTGGCAAGAATTTGACAAAATCAAAAATCGTTTGATTGCGGATGGTTTCGAGAAAGACAAGTCAAAACACCAACGCTTCTATTATGGGGACTATGAGATAGACGTTGTTCCATATGGATATGTCGCCAAAGAAGATGACAACATCTATTGGCCACCCGAAGAAACAATAGCTATGTCCGTAAAAGGTTTTGATGAAGTGCTTTCGGATGCTATAATGGTTAGTATAGATGACAAATTCACTGTAAAAATAGCTTCTTTGCATGGACTATTCTTGCTGAAGTTTAATGCTTGGATGGACAGACATCTAACCACTAATAAGGATGCAGAGGATATGTCCTTCATCTTGGATAACTATCTTATGGCTAACTTGAATCGAGAAGCGTATATGGAAGTGTATGATTGGGAAGATTTTGACGAATATGTGGCTGGTGGCTACTGGCTGGCAAACGATTTGGTAAAATTGCTGTCTAAAGACCAACTAACATATTATGTAATCAAAATAGACGAGGAATTGAAGTTAGAAGAGAGAAGCTATTTGATAAGCCAATGTCTCAATTCGCAATCAGCTTTGAATTATGACCAAGTAAGGAGAACATGGCAAGTCATTTCAGACGTGTTTCGCTCTGCCACAGAAGAAAGGAAATGATAATGGAAGATATAAAATATTGTAGCCAGAAAGGTTTAGGTGATATAAACCAAGATTTTTTCTTGTGCAATCAATTACAAGATGGGACTTGCATCGCTATCCTTGCTGATGGTATGGGTGGCTTGCAATATGGTGAAATCGCAGCTGACATTGTTGCACAAAGTATTTATGAAACATTGACAGGACATTCTTCTGTGGATATAACAGAGCTATTTGTCAAGGCTTTTAAACAAGCTGACAATGCAGTTGCAGATAAATGTAAGGCACTTAGTTGCAAAATGGGAGCAGCTGTTACCGTCTTATATCTAAAAGGTGACACAGCCTATTACGCATGGCAAGGAAATGTCCGTCTATATAGCAAAAACGGAAAAAGCATATATCAGCTTACAGAAGATCACCAAAAAGAAGGTAACAATTGTACTTTTCTTACTCGTTGCGTTAATGGAAGAGGCTTCCGCTACCCAATATCCATTCAAGAAACGAAAATATCAGACATGGATTCGTTGTTCTTATGTACTGATGGATTCTATCAATCCAGGAATTGCCTAGATTCAATTATAAATGAAGGACGATTACCAATCCGTATCGAAGATCTGGAAGATGACGCATCCTGCATTCTCATACAGTTGCACAATCGTTGATACAATAAGAGACATGGCAGAAAAAGTTGTTGGCGCCCAATTATCCATTAGTTCAGAAAGTAAAAAAACGCAAGCCCGCTAGGCGTAAAAAGAACGCCTGGCGGGCTTGCGTTTATGGTTGTACAACTAAATGGGGTATGGTTGTACAACTAAATAGGTTATGGTTGTACAACTAAATGGGTTATGGTTGTACAACTAAAAGGGTCATGGTTGTACAACTGAAAGGGTTATAGTTGTACAACTAAAGGGTGTATGGTCGTACAACTATAGGGTGTATGGTTGTACGACTATAAGGGTTGTAGTTGTACGATTAAAAGGTGTTGTCACTAGGCTCGGCAGACCTGCTGACTGCAGTCGGCAGAGCTGCTGACTAGGCTCAGCAGAGCTGCCGAGCCTAGTGGCAACCTTCGAGAAGCAGTCTCCTTCAACCTAAGAAACTATCTCTTTAAACTAAAAGAGACGTCTCCTTGAACCCAAAGAAACGTCTCATTCAGCCAACTCAGCCGCTTCATTCTATCAAATAAAGTGCCTCATTCGAGCTACGAATACACCTTTTCAAGCCAACGCAGTCGAATCTTCAAGCCAACGCAGTCATATCTTCGAGCCAGCGCAGTCATATCTTCAAGTCAGCGCAGTCATATCTTCAAGTCAGCGCAGTCATATCTTCGAGCCAGCGCAGTAATATCTTCGAGCCAGCAGAAACCTCTGACTTTTTTATAAAACCACGGCTAAAAACCTCTGACTTTTTTATGTTTTGACACCAAAAAACCTCTGACTTTTTAAAAATAACTGATTAGTCAACCCTCTTTATGCTATTTCTAACTTGTTTTCTTGTGGTGAAAGACTTCTGTAGAAGTTTTTTTCTTCGATTTTGTTGTCACATCTACCACTCGTACTATAACTCTCTGATAATAAACGAATAACGGGTGGTAACAAGCAGTATTTTTATTGTCACTTATTGTCACCTATTACCACGCCCCATGGTAAGCGGCTCCGCTTACCATGGGCTGCTGAAAATTACGTCACGACGTAGCATTTGCTGCGTCCCGACGTAATAACCGGTGCGTCGCGACGCAGCAACAGATACGTCACGACGTAATTTCGGCTACCTCCTGCCCCATCAAATAAGCCTCACTTGCAAGCCAGAATCAACACCATTAAAGGCTATATTGTAAAACCAACACTTACGAAAACGTTTACGTTAGATTTTTCATTAATTTTATTCGCCATTAAATAATTTTTGTTACTTTTGTAGCAGAAATCTAAAGATTATAATAAAAAATCTAAGATTCCTTATGATCTATTGAGAATTAAACACGACAACAACTAATCGCTAGTAAGTTCTATTAGACCAGAGAAACTTAACAAGATATAATAATAACCTACAAAACAAACATCGTTATGTATCAACAACTGAAACGTGCCAGCATGGCACTGACCTTGAGTTCGGTTTGTTTCCTCGCTTTTGCGCAGAAAACAATCCAAGGTACCGTTAAGGATGCTAATGGCGAACCAATGATTGGTGTAACCATTACTGACCAGAATGGTAAGGCTGGTGGTATCACCGACCTTGACGGTAAGTTTACCATCCAGAACGCTGACCCTAATGCGGTCTTGACTTTCAGCTACATTGGCTGCAAGCCTAAGAAAATTAAAGTGGGGGGGGCAAAGATCTTGGAACATTGTTCTTGAAGATGACAACGCTGCTCTTGACGAGGTCGTTGTCGTTGGTTACGGTACTATGCGCAAACGCGACGTAACTGGTTCTATCGCATCTGTCAACTCAGAAAAGATTGCCGCTCGCGGTACTACCAATCTTGCAGAGTCTCTGCAGGGTTCTGTTCCTGGTGTCAACATCACCCAGTCTGGTAGCCGTGCAGGTGCAGGCTTCAATATCCAGGTTCGTGGACAGGCTTCCATCAACAAGCAGGCACAGCCATTGTATGTTATCGATGGTGTGGTTTGCGACAACATGGACTTCCTCAACCCTGACGATATCGACCGCATCGACGTATTGAAAGATGCATCTTCTACCGCTATCTATGGTTCCCGTGCTTCTGCCGGTGTCATCATGATTACCACCAAGGGAAGCAAGGGTGCAGACAAGGCACAGAAGGCAACCATCTCTTATGATGGATATTATGGTATCAAGAAGTTGGCACGCATGCCGGAATTTATGGATGCCAACGAGTTCATGGATTACCGCTTCCAAAGATATACCACACTCGAAGGAAAGAGCTACGATGGTTCTAGCCGCAAGGGTGTTGATGCAGACGGACATCCACATTACATCATCAAGAATACCGACTTGAATTCTGCCTTCCTTGCCCGCAAGGGAGCAACCAGCTATAAGGATTCCAAAGTTTATGAACTGATGATGGATCCAAACTTCGACGGTTACGACTGGAAGAAGATGGTTACCCGTACTGCTGCCCAGCAGAACCACTTTATCAGTGCTGCCGGTGCAACAGACAAGGTAAACTACCGTGTAGGTATGGGTTATCAGGGAGAAGAGAACGTATTCAAGGGCAACGACTATGAGCGTTTCAACTTCAAGGGCTCAATGGATGCCAAGCTCTCCAAAATTTTCGAGGCTGGTTTCTCTGCCAACATGTCAATGAGCCGCACCGAAGATGTATGTACTGATGGTACTTATTCTCCATACGTAAATGCGTTCTATTTTAATCCGTTCGTATCTCCTACAGATGCAGATGGCAATCTGATTCCTAACCCGGGAGCAAAGGCAGCCTTTGGTGCAGATGCAAATTTTACATCTACATACAATCCTCTCATCGATTTGAATGACGGTAACTATACCAATGAGACCAAGAAGTACCGACTGATGGGTAACTTCTACCTGCGTGCCAACATCATCAAGGGATTGAAGTTTACAACCACCTTCTCTCCTAACTACTCTCACAAACGCCAGGGCATCTTCTATGCAACAGGTATCAATGAGGGTAATGATGTAGGTTCTACTTACTACCAGAAGAACAAGACCAACTTCGGTTCTGTAGCCAATACTACCCGCGTAGACTGGACTTGGGACAACCAGTTTGACTACAACCGCACATTTGGCGACCACACTGTTGGTGCCATGGCACTGTTCTCACTCTACAAGAGCAATACAGAATACCAGTATGAAGAAGGTAAGGGTATCGCCAGCGACCACACGACATTCCACAACCTGGGAACAGCCAGCGGCGACAAGGTACTCTCAAGCGACTATACAGAGTCATCACTGGAGTCATTCGCTTTCCGTGCCAACTATTCTTACAAGGGTCGCTACATGGCTACAGCTACACTCCGTACCGATGGTAGTTCCCGTTTTGCAGACGGTAACCGCTGGGGCTGGTTCCCTTCTGTAGCTGCAGCATGGCGTATCTCTGATGAAGCTTGGATGAAACAGTTCAACAACTGGCTTGACAATGCTAAACTCCGTCTTTCATACGGTGTTACCGGTAACAACAATGTGGGTGACTATGTAACTATCGCTTCAGCTACAGGTCCAACATATGTAACTATTGACGGCAAAGAGGTTCAGGGTTATCATCCTAACGGATTGATAAATACAGAACTCATCTGGGAGAAGGTTAAGGAGTTTGACCTCGGTCTCGACTTGAGTTTCCTGAAGAACCGCATCAATGTAACAGCCGACTTCTACAACCGTCTTTCTGATGGTCAGATTATGTCACGTTCAGTGCCAATCGAAACCGGTGAGAAGACATCAACCTTCAATGTAGGTTCTGTTCAGAACAGAGGTATTGAACTCGGTTTGAACTTTAACATCATCAACAAGAAAGACTTCTCCTGGAGTGCGAACGTAAACTTCGCCCGCAACTGGAACAAGATTAAGGAGTTGAGTAATGGTAAGGTTGATGAGGTTGCCAACAACTGGTTTATCGGCGAGCCACTGAACGTACTCCGTGACTATACCCATACAGATGTCATCACCGACAAGGGTGTAACCATGCACACCATGAATGGTGACAAGCACTATACCCTGAAGGAATTCTACGAGAAGTATGGCACTAAGTATAAGTGGTATGAAGGTCAGATAGCCGTTAACGACTGGAACGATGACGGTAAGATTGACGACAATGATAAGCAGATTTATGGTTGTACAGACCCTCGCTGGACCGGTAGTTTCTCTACCAATGTTTACTTCAAGGGCTTCGACTTCTCTATCATGTTCTACACCAAGAGCGGATTCTGGTCACGCAGCTATTTCCACGAGAAGTACATGAAGTATAGCGACCGTGGTAATGCCCACATGAAGTTAGATTACTACATACCAAAGGGAGCACCAATCATCGACCATGCAACAGGTGAGATTACAACCGCCACCGAGACCCACTACGGAAAGTATCCTTATCCAAACAACAGCGATAATACTTTCGGTGGCTACTTCGGCGACAAGGGTTCAGCCAAGGGCGAAGGCTTCCAGTATCAGAAGACCTCTTTCACCAAGGTTAAGAACATCACCCTGGGTTACACCTTGCCAAAGAACGTAGTCAGCAAGGCTGGTATCAGAAACCTCCGTGTATATGTAAACGTTCTGAACCCATTCTGCTTCACCAACTATAAGGGCTTCGACCCTGAGTGGGCATCACAGAATCTGCAGAATGGCGGTCCATCATCTGTAACCTATCAGTTTGGTGTAAATCTTAAGTTCTAATCTCATTAAATGAAGTAAACAATTATGAAAAAGATATTATATAGCGTAGCATTGGCGGCCTGCTGCATGGGAACCATGACAAGTTGCAGCGACTTCCTGGATGCGAGCAACAAGTCGAATGTAACTGATAAACAGACATTTGCAACAAAAGAGGGCTTCAATAGCCTCGTCAATGATGCCTATCAGCATCTGCAAAACGTTTATGCAGCTCCTCTGTTCACAAGCTGTTTCTCAGCAGGTACAGATATGTATGCCGATGCCCGTAACAAGATGAACGAGGCATTGAACACTTACGAGACCTTGACTCCAGAAAATACGGATATCAAGAATCTCTATACTTACCTCTATGCAGGTATCCGTGCAGCCAACTCTGTGTCATATTATGCACAGACTGCACAAGTAGATGACAAGACGAAGGGCCAGCTGGTAGGCGAAGCCCGCGTATTGGCAGCCTACGAGTATTATCTCCTGGTAAACAACTTCGGTGGTGTGCCAATCATGAAGGACTTCCTCACCACAGCAGACACAGGATATCCTAAGTCTTCTGCTGAAGATGTATACGCCTATATCATCAGCGAACTCGAAGATGTTATCGGCAAGAATGTGCTCCAGGCTTCTACAGCTACCAAGGGTGGCGGCAGAATCAGCCAGGAAACAGCCAAGGCGATCCTTGCCAAGACCTACCTTTCTGCAGCATGGGATCTCAACAAGCAGGAATACTTCTCTAAGGCAGCTACTCTTGCCGATGAGGTGATTGCGGGCAGAAGACTGACTACCCCATTTGCCAAACTCTGGAAGGCAGACGGATCGGGCGATGACAACGAAGAGTTCCTTTGGGATGTAGAGTATGACTTGGCGACAGCCAACAACACCACATCGGGTGGTACAGAATGGAGTGGTTACTACTGCAACTATCTGGGTGGAAACGAAGATAACATCAAGGCTACAACCTCCAGCTATGTGCCAACCATCTATGCCCTGCATTGCTTCAAGAAGGGCGACCAGCGTTACGACGCTACCTTTATGAAGGAGTTGCCGGATATAAACAAGGGAAATGCTGCCGGTACCGGTTACTGGACCTGGTATAAGAATGGTGAGAGTCTGGTAGGTAAGCCAGTAACCCGTTACTATTCTGCATGGTATGAAACAGATGCCGACTTTGAGGCATGGAAGGAAAAAGATCCTGCTAACAGAGCAAACACCTATCGCATTCCGATGGATTCACAGAGCAAGGAGGCACAGAATATGGATGGCAAAAATATGGAATATTACGACAACCAGCAGCTGGTATATGGTTCAAGTCCTTGCAAGAAGTTTGACGACAGCAAGACAGCTAAAACAGAGAAGAATACCTGCTATCGCGACATCCATATCATCACTTTGCCAGAGATGTATCTCGTAGCAGCCGAGGCTTATCTGAAGGCTGGCGATAATCCTAAGGCATTGGCACGACTCAATGAGGTTCACCAGCGCGCTGGTCTCCCTGCACTTACAGGAACAGTTACCATCGACAACATCCTTGATGAGAATGCCTGCGAGAACTTCGGTAATGAGGCTCGTTGGATGGATCTTCGCAGAACGCAGACTCTGGTAGATCGTTGCACCAAGTATAATCATGAGATGGGAGACAAGGCTGCCCAGTATATCGGCAAGAAGCTTCTTCGCCCTATCCCACAGGCTGCAATTGATGCCAACGATAATTTGTCATTAGCTGACCAGAATCCTGGTTACTAATCAAAGTCATTATGTTGATAACAAAACCTATCAGGACATACGTTAATCATTAGGTTTAAGACCGTATCCTAGGGAGATGTTTCCCTACGGATGCGGTCTTTCTTTTTGTTCTATAGGCAAGGTTACGTAATCGTTTTCGTAGTTTTTCGCTCACTATCTGCATGCAGTAAGTAAAAATGTCGTAACTTTGCAAAAAATCTTATAGAAAAAGAAAATAATAAAATAAATAAACCTAAGAAGAAATGAAGAAATCAATCATTAAGACTGTCGTGCTTGCTGCGCTCATGGCTTTGCCAATGATAGCAAAAGCACAAACTTTCGCAGGTATCACAGCCGAGCAGAATGCACAGAACACTCCTGAAGGATGGACTGCTGTTGCCCTGCCACAGTTACCTGCCATCACTTCGGCAAACACGTTCAACATCAAGGATTATGGTGCTTCTACATCAGCTGCAGACAACACCAAGGCTATTCAGAAAGCACTTGATGCTGTGCCTACTACCGGAGGTATGGTCGTGATTCCTGCCGGTACTTGGATGTTTGGTAGCACAGATCAGATGACAAGTAAAACTGAGGTTCTCAGCATCAAGTCAAAAACCGTTCTCCACCTTTGCAAAGGTGCTACATTGAAACTCGTGGAATACGGCAAGGCGCCAAACAACAAAACACTCTTTATCGGTTGCAAGAACAGAAAACAGAGTGATATCATCATTGAGGGTGAAGGAGAAACTTCTATTATTGATGGTCAGGGAACACGCTGGTGGAAGGCACGCGACAATAAGGAGACATTCAATCCTGGAGCCATGATCCGCTTCGAACAGGGTTCTCATTTCATGGTTAGAAATATAAAGATTCAGAACACTCCAGGTGTAAATCTTACTATCAGCGATAGCGGTAAGGCAAGCCATGCAACGATTCATGACGTGACGATTTATAATCCAGCCTCAGATACAAAGACAGAGCAACCATCACACAACACAGATGGTATCTCTATTTGGGGACACCATGTAAACATCTACGACTGTAACATTAGTACAGGTGATGATAATGTGGTCTGCGATGAAAATGCTCAGTATGTACACGTTTGGAACTGTAAAATGGGGACAGGACATGGTGCATCATTTGGCAGTTTTACAACAAACATGCATGACATTATTTATGAGGACCTCACTTTCAAGAATACTGATAGTGGATTCCGCTTGAAATCACAGCGTGATCGAAGTGGCGATGTATATAATCTCATCTTCCGTAATTGTACAATGACAGGAGTGAGAAATCCTATCTATATCGAAACTTGGTACAATCTGAGTACAAAGCCAAAACCATCTGATGCGACAGCAGCAGAAGTAACCACAAAGACACCTAAATTCCGTGACATTCTCATCCAGAATGTGAAGTCTACAGGCACACCATACAACAAGAGCGCCAAGTATTACTTCCCTATCTATATCTACGGATTGCCAGAGAGTCCTGTCAAGAATGTTACATTAGACAATGTACAGATAGAGGCACAGAAAGGAATGTTCTTAGCCTACGTAGATGGTCTTACATTTAAGAATGGTTGCAAAGTTACCAACACAAAGGATAAGAACAAACTGTTGGAAAGTACTAATTACGAGGTGAACAACCTAACAGGCGACTATACAGGAGCAACTTCAGGCATCGCCAATATCAACACAAATAAGCAAATCCTGCAAAACAACATCTATGACCTTGCAGGCAATCTTATTAAAGAGAAGGCGTCAAGTGAAGACCTGAACAGCCTCAAAAAAGGTATTTACATCTACAACAACAAGAAATACGTAGCTAAATAATTCGTTTAAACATCGGTAACAATGAAAATAAAATCTCATTCACTCCTGTGCTTTCTCGCCACCATCGCATTGAGCTCTCCGCTCTCTGCACTGAGCGTGAATGCCCAGAAGGCGGTATCCAAGACATGGAATCCGAACATGAAGAACGGAATGTACCGCAACCCGGTTATTGACGCCGACTACTCAGACCCTGACGTATGCCGTGTGGGCAATGACTACTATATGACCTCCTCTTCTTTCCAGTGTTTCCCAGGCTTGCAGATTCTGCACAGCACCGACCTGGTAAACTGGGAGATTATAGGCGCTGCCCTACTCGACGATTATCCTGTTTTGCCTGAATACCAGGGCACCGAACTGGATTGGCGCAAGAAGGTTCAGCATGGTAACTATGTATGGGCACCATCAATCCGCTATCATGACGGATGGTTCTATATCTACTGTGGCGATCCTGACCAGGGTCTCTTTATGACCAAGACACAAGACCCACGCGGTCCCTGGGAGCCTATCACCTGGGTGATGAAAGGAAAAGGTCTGATTGACTGCTGCCCTCTCTGGGATGAAGACGGCAAGGCTTATCTTTCGCATGGATGCGCCGGTTCCAGAGCCGGTATCAAATCGGTACTCTTCGTAGCTCCGATGTCACCAGACGGAACCAAGGTTATCGGTCCTTCACGCATCGTATATGATGGTCATGAAGACCAGCCTACCATCGAGGGTACCAAGTTTTACAAGCGCAACGGCTATTATTACATCATGAGTCCTGCGGGCGGCGTGAAGTATGGCTGGCAGGTGGAACTGCGTTCCAAGAATCCATACGGTCCTTACGAGGAGTATGTGGGTATGGCACAGGGAAAGAACAAGAAGGTGAACGGCCCTCACCAGGGTGCCTGGGTAGATACCCAGAACGGCGAAGACTGGTTCCTCCACTTCCAGGATAAGCATGCCTACGGTCGTGTGGTTCATCTGCAACCAGCCAAATGGGTAAACGACTGGCTCGTCATCGGTGACGACAAGGATGGTGACGGCTGCGGTGACCCTGTGCAGCAATGGAAGAAGCCAAACCTGCCATCAAGCGGAAACTTCCAGCCTAAGGAATCAGATGATTTCAACAGCGTAGATTTAGGTCTGCAATGGCAGTGGAATGGTCCTTACAGTCAGTACTGGTACTTCTGTGATGCCAAGAACTCCAAGTTGCGCCTCTACGGTGTGCAGCAGGCAGAAGATGTAAAGAACCTGTATGATTTGCCAAACCTCCTGCTCCAGAAACTCCCTACCGAGAACTTTACTGCTACAGCCAAGGTGAAGTTTATTCCGAACCGCACCGAGGCTTACAAGGAAAAAGATAAGGTATTGGGCGAAAGCGCCGGCATGATTATGCAAGGCATGGACTATGCGGCACTCAAGTTTGTTGATACCAAGGAAGAAGGTGTCGTATTGCAATATATAACCTGCGAGAAAGCTGAGAAGGGACAGGCTGAGAAGGTGGTAAAGCAAGTTGCCATCAAGACCAGCAAGCAGCCTCAGCCTTACACCGTAAAGTATGCCGTAGATGATATCCCTTCTTCCCGCATCGCTACTCAGGATGTATGGCTTCGTGTGAAGGTTCATAGCGAGGGTATCGCCAACCAGATACAGGCTATTGCAGAATGGAGTTATAGTCTGGATGGTAAGAAGTTTACCAAGATAGGCAATCCTTTCACTGTGCGTGAAGGCAAGTGGATAGGTGCAAAGCTCGGTTTCTTCAACACCCGCACAGCCAAGAAGAACGATGCAGCCTTCTTCGACGTAGACTGGATTCATTTCGAAAAATAACGCTTACCAGTCAACACGTTATTTCAGAGAATATTTTGGGAAACAAAAAATCCCCCTCTTTGCAAACCAATGCATCGAGGGGGATTAATATTTATGAGGAATCTAAAAAACTAATCCTTCTTTTCTTCTGTAGGCTCAGCCTTTACTGTCATCTTGGCAGGAGCCTTCGCAGCAGGAGCCTTCTTGGCTGCAGGTTTGGCTGCAGGTTTAGCTGCAGGTTTAGCTGCTGTCTTCTTGGCAGGAGTAGCCTTCGTAGCCTTTTCACCACGGAGCTTCTCTGCTTCCTTCTCTATCTTTTCGATCTTAGCCTGGAGACGGACAATCTCCTTGTCCTTCATCTCTATCTCTTCATCCTGATTCTTGATGGTAGTAAGCAGACCCTCAAGCTGGTCGTTATCAACATCAGCAGGATAGAGGTCGTTCACACGGTTGATGAAGTCACCAAGAATGTTCATATAGTTAGTGAAAGCATCGAAAGGACTTGAATAGATACCTCTGTCAAGACCCACATTGCTTGGCTTGGTAGTCATAAAACGGAAGTTGTTGCTTGCCTGCAGGTAATCCCAGTCCTGATTGATACGTGGATCGTTGGCGATACGTACACGGTCTGCCACACTGTAAAGCTTGTTGAAAGCCTCGCGCTGCATAGGGTTACCCAACCATGAACTTACATCACGCTCCTCGTCTACCCAACTCAAGGTATCAGGCACATTCACCTCGCCAACCGACTTGATCTTCTTGCAGATTTCAGTAGGTGTAGAGAAGGTGATGCCACGGTCCTTGGCACACTGAGGCAAAGCCTTCATAAACTCGAGGATATTGCTTGACAGAGGCTGGGCAATACCGAGAGCAGAAAGCTCCATGAAGATATTGATAACCTGCTCTTCCTCTGGGAAGGCAGCAATCTGGTTCATATAGTTGTCGGCAAAGAGAGGATAACCATCCCAATCGCTGTTGCTGAAGCGCAGAGAGATATCATCGCTCAGGTTCACATCGCGCAACAGGAGCTTCAACTTAGGGTTCAGGGCACAATGGTAAACATAGTGAGGAGACTTCCAGCCGAGCACGTGCTTGGCACCCTCGGTGAGCATACCGATGAATCCCATGTTGGCAACATCGTTACCGATATCATCGCTGTAGATGAGCGAAGAGTTACGCAATATGGTAGGTTTCTTTCCGAAATATTCCTCAATCTTGGTGCACTGGCGCATCACCTCATCCTTGAAACTTGCCTCATTAACCAGAGAAGCAAGTCCGTGAGAGTAAGGCTCAGCCAGGAACTCTACACAACCCGTATTGTTGAGCTGCTGCAGTTTCTCCAAAACCTGAGGAGCGTGAAGTTCCAGCTGCTCCATACCCACTCCCGAAAGAGAGAAAGCCACCTTGAAATACTTGCCGTTCTTTTCAATCATCTCCTGAAGGGCATTCAAGGCTGGCATATAAGAGCGCTCAGCAATCTCGTTGATGCTACGGTCGTTCTCGTAGTCATCATAGTAATAATGGTCGGTACCGATGTCGAAGAAGCGGTAGCGTTTCAGATGGGTAATCTGATGTATCTCGAAATATAAACAAATTGTTTTCATACTTTGAACTTTAATTTTTGAACTTTGAACTTTATGATTAGCCCTTTAACATTTAACATTCAACATTTAACATTCAACATTAAACATTACTTCCACCCTAAGGTCTTGAGGTACAGGTCTTTGATGCGGGCTCCCACTTTCTCCCAGGTAATCTGGTCAACCTCTTTCTTGCCTTCCTCTGAGAGATAATCGAAGAGACTCTCATTGTGACAGATGCTGTAGATGGCATCGGCAAGAGCATGGATATCCCAATAGTCTACCTTGATACAGTTGGACAGGATTTCTCCACATCCACTCTGCTTGGAGATAATAGTTGGTGTGCCGCACTGCATAGCTTCCAAAGGTGAGATACCAAACGGCTCGCTCACAGACGGCATCACGTAGACATCACTGTCTTTCAGACATTCATAAACCTGTTTGCCGCGCATAAAGCCAGGGAAGTGGAATCGGTCGGCAATGCCTCTTTCGGCAGCGAGATAAATCATCTGGTCCATCATATCGCCCGAACCTGCCATACAGAAACGCACATTGCGGGTACGGTGCAATACCATGTTGGCAGCCTCAACGAAATATTCAGGTCCCTTCTGCATGGTAAGACGTCCCAGGAAGGTTACTACCTTCTCCTTGCCCTTATGATTTGGGCGTGGAATATCCTGCCACTCCTGCTTCAATGGGTATACGGCATTGTGCATGGCGAAACACTTGCGTGGATCCTGATGATACTGGTGAATCACGGTCTGACGGGTCAGCTCGGATACACACATGATGCAGTCAGCATTATCCATACCGTCTTTCTCGATAGCGTAAACGGTAGGGTTCACCTTTCCACGGCTACGGTCGAAATCGGTAGCATGAACGTGGATACACAATGGCTTGCCACTCACGCGCTTGGCATGAATTCCGGCAGGGAATGTCAGCCAGTCGTGAGCATGGATAATATCAAATTCCTCTGAACGGGCTACAACTCCGGCAATGATGCTATAGTTGTTGATCTCGTCATGAAGATTAGACGGATAACCACCGGCAAAGTCCATACAGCCGAGGTCATTAACATGCATATAGTTAAAATCGGCATAGATGTGGTCACGATAGCGGAAATAATCATCCGGATTCATGATATTGCCTACGCGCTGCTGCACATAGTCGTGATTAACATCGCGCCAGGCGATAGGCACGCTGTTCATTGCCACAATCTTGCAGGCACTGCGGTCCTCATCACCGAAAGGATGAGGCAGACACAATGTGATATCAACATCGCCCTGGGCATGAAGTCCCTGGGAGATACCAAAGTTGGCAGTTGCCAAACCACCAAAAACGTGAGGAGGATACTCCCATCCAAACATTAAAACTTTCATATAGCAGTCCTCCTATTATTAATATTGATATTTTTCAAGTAACTCGAGCGCACGCAGAATCTCTGCCACATTCATGGCGAAAGAGATGGCACCACGACCTGCGAATGGAGGGTTTCCATCGAAGAGTTCGCTGATGGTACCAAGACAGTGGGAAGACATTTCGTCCTCATAACCTACCATCTGACGCTCGATAAAGCTCAAGCGGGTACGCTTATAGAGTTTCAGACTTGCCTCCATATAGAAGCCGCCGAGCCATGGCCACGCTGTACCCTGATGGTAAGCATAGTCGCGCTGGGTCTGCGGACCTACATAAACAGGATTATATCCACCGCTCTTTGGCGAGAGTGAACGCAATCCCTTAGGAGTAAGGAGTTCACGAGTACAGATATCAAGTACCTGCTTTTTCTGGTCTTGCGACAATGGTGAATAGTCGAAAGCCACTGCAAATATCATGTTCGGACGAACGCTCCAATCCATCATATTGCCATCTACATAGTCGTAGAGATAGCCATATTCATTGAGGAAGGTATCGAGGAATGCCTGCTTGGTCTGCTCTGCCTGAGCCAGGAGTTTCTGCTGGCTTTCTTCCTCGCCTACTGTTGCTGCAAGAGATGCACAGAAGCACAAAGCGTTATACCACAGCGCATTAAACTCTACGATATAACCTGTACGAGGAACCACCGGTCTGCCGTTGGCAGTAGAGTTCATCCAGGTAACAGCCTTGTCCTTACCATCGGTATAGAGCAATCCGCTCTCTTCGAGTTTCAGGTTCGGATGCTTATTATCCTGAATAAATCGGATAACATCCTTGATAAACTGTCCATACTTCTTGAAGCATTCTTCCTTGCTGGTTTCCTTGGCATACTGCTGCAAAGCCCAGATAGCCCACAAAGGAACATCCGGCTGCTCTATCTCAGCGATATGAACGCTGACCGGCTTGCCTTCCATAAACTCGTAATATCCCTTCATGGCAGTTTTCATCACCAGTTCGAAGTAGTCATCTTCCTCGATAGAGAGGGTGAGACCCGGCAGAGCAATGAATGTATCGCGGGCACGGCACTTGAACCAAGGGTAACCTGCCAAGATATAACGGTCATCGTTCTTTTCACGACGGTGGAACTGATGGGCCGCATTGACCAGACAGTGGAAGAAATTGTCACGAGGCGAACGCTCATCCACTTCCTTGTCGAAGAGCTTCTTCAGGCTGACCGCCTTGATTTCAGAGGTAGAAGCAGCAAAGACGATGGTTTCGCCTTTCTTGATATCCATCTCAAAATAGCCAGGAACATAGAGGTCTTCGTTAGAAGCATAACCTCTCTCCTGCTCCTTCGGATATTCTACGCCACGATACCAGTCAGGACAGAATTTAAACTCGTTCTTCTTGGAGAACTGCATGTAGAGATCTGGATAACCTGCATACATACAGGTCTTGATGCCATGATCTACCTCAGCATAATCACGAGATGCGGTAGCATTCTCATGAGTAAACTGACGGACACTGCGGAAAGCCAGGAAAGGACGGAAACGAAGGGTTGTAGCCGAATGGCCGTCTACCAGCGTATAGCGAATCAGAATGCGATTCTCGTAATGCTGGAATACAACTTCCTTTTTCAGGATAACACCACCTACGCGATAAAGGGTAGTTGGCACTTTATCACAATCAAACTCACGAATGTACTTGTGACCCATAGGACTGTAGTTGTTGCCCTGGTACTTGTGCAAGCCGAGGTTAAACTCTGCTCCATGCTGAATCACCGTAACATCCAGCGAGCTCAAGAGCACGTGATTGTCATCGTCCAGTTCAGGAACCGGCACGACAAGTAATCCGTGATACTTGCGGGTATTACAGTCTACAATCGTTGAGCACGAATATGCACCCGAGCGATTGGTTCTCAACAACTCCTTAGGCAACGATTCTTGAAGATTCGTCATAAGGGCCTTTTCGAATTTTAGATAACTCATAGATCTATATTAAGGTTCTATATTTTTGTTGACTAAATTAATTGCTTTCAAAGGTAACACTTTTTTGTGGTATAACAAAGTTTTTTGTGTGCCATTTTTATAAAAAATTGCCTTTTTATGTTATAAAACATATTTTTAGACAAAAATGCTTGATTATTTCGAGAAAAAGCATTACTTTTGCACTCAGTTTTCAGTTTAAAAGATTTGTACACATGGCAGCTAGAGGAAAATATGATAAAGAAAATATAGCAATGCTGATTGCTAAGCTATGGGGAGGCATCACGGATGACCAGTTCGATTTACTGAAAGAACATCTCGAAATCAAGAAGTATAAGAAGAACGATATCATCTACAAGAATGAGGGAACTCCTGAATATGCACTTTGTCTCATAGTGGGAAAAGTGAAGATATACAAAGAGGGTATTGGTGGGAAAAGCCAGATTATCCGTGTCATCAAACCGATTGAGTTCTTTGGTTTCAGAGCCTATTTTGCGGATGAGATATACAAGACAGCAGCCATGTCGTTGGAAAACTGCGTCGTTGCCCAGTTCCCGCTGGCGGTTCTCATGAAGCTGCTCTCCAAGAGTTTCAACATCGGTTTCTTCTTTATCAAATACCTCAGTGTAGAGATAGGAAAATCGGACGACCGTACCGTGAACCTCACCCAGAAACATATCCGTGCCCGACTTGCCGAGGGACTGATATTCCTGAAAGACTCTTATGGATTAGATAAAGATGGTAAAACTCTTGACATCCGATTGAGTCGCGAAGATCTGGCAAATCTCTGTAATATGACAACGAGCAATGCCATCCGTACGCTCTCAGCCTTTACGGCAGAAGAACTCATCAAGACTGAAGGAAGGAAAATCAAAATCTTACAGGAAGAAGAAATCATAAAAATAGCAGAACTAGGATAAAGTTCTGCTATTTTTATTTATATGTTTTACGTTTCCCTTATTACGGGTATACGGGTTATACCGGTATCAGGAAGTTGATAACCTCCTGAATGACAGTTACCTGGAACGGACCTACCGGTGTATTCATCAATCTGCCATCGATACCTATCAGAGCATGCTGAGCATCGAGCACCTCTACCTCGCGTGTACGGTAAGGATGCACACTCTTATGGTTGAGGAACTTGCCTTTCACAAAGAGATAGATACCCTCGAAGAGTTGGGTCATCTTAGGATGGGATACCACCGATACATCGAGCAGACCATTATACGGCACAGCATTCGGAGTCTGCCCGTAGCCAGTTCCGTTGCCTATACACATCGTCATTACTCTACGTTTGATGACATCCGAATTGATTTTCACATGCATCTTATAGTCCATACGCTGGAAAATCATCAGGATAAAGGAACAGAGGAACGAGAGGGTACGCGAACCGAAAATATGATGGGTCTTCCGTCTCAGGTTCATGATGGCAGCAATGAGTCCGATATTGATACAGTTGAGGAAATAGCGACGGCATTTCTCCCCCTTCTTGTTCACATATCGGATACAACCCAGATCAATCTTTCTGATACGACGTTTCTTCAGCGATGCCACCGTCTTCTCGATGTCGCTGTCGCTGAATCCCCAGAAGTGGGCAAAGTCATTCATCAGTCCGTTAGGAATCACGCCCAGTGCCACCTCTTCTCTTTCTTTCTGATCTATCTGCATCAGACAGTTTACGGCATCATTGAGCGCAGAATCTCCGCCCACCACGACAATGGTCTTATAGCCATTGTTGATGAACATTCTGATGAGCCTTTCCACGCTCTTCTGATTCTCGCTCTGCACAAAGTCGTAATCTACGCCCTGCTGCTTGAGCACCTTCTCTATTTTTTCCCAGCGCTTGTTACTTCGCCAGCCTCCTCTAGGGCAATAAAGCAGCCCCCATTTATTCTCGTTTACCATTATCTCTTCTTTGTAATTTGTCTCTTCTTTGTAATTAGAAAAATATTACTTCCGCCTAGCCACCGTTGCCTCCGATTCCATCGGATGCCAGCCCTAGCCAGATTCCAGCCCTCAGCCTAGTTCCTCATAAGCCCCAAAACAGCCTCCACCTTTTTCTCCATTGGCTGCAATGCATCTACCCAATGGATAGTAAAGCCTCTGCGCTCCATACCTCTGAACCACGTCATCTGCCTTTTGGCAAACTGGTGGATTGCAATTTCCAGACCGCGATACATCTCATCGTAGGAAGTCTTACCAATCACATATTCTGTAATAAACTTATATTCCAAACCATAATAGATGAGATTTTCGGCAGGGATGCCACGGTCTAGCAGCCCCTTGATTTCATCTACCATTCCCTCATCCAATCGCTGTTTCAGTCTGCGGGAAATCTTCTCCCTTCTCGCATCGCGGTCGATACTGACACCGATAATCAGCGAATCAACCGGTGGAAGTTCACGTTCCGGCATCGGATGCTCCAGATTATAGCTTTCTATCTCTATCGCCCGAATAGCTCGCTGTGCCGTATCCACATCTGTGCGATTGTGCATGTTAGAACCGGTTTTCTTCTTCAGTTCTTTCAGTATCAGTGTAAGTTCTTCTAAACTCTTATGAGCCAGCGATTCACGGAGTTCCGGGTTCTGCGGAACAGGTGAGAGATGATAACCCTTGAGCACCGACTCGATATAGAGTCCTGTGCCTCCGCACAATATCGGGAAGGCGCCCCTCTTCTGGATATCCCGATAGGCATCATAAAAATCCTGCTGATATTCAAAGAGATTATATTTCGTACCCGGCTCACAGATATCAATGAGATGATAAGGTATCTGCTCGCCATGAATGGTATAGTCAGCCAGATCCTTACCCGTACCAATATCCATGCCGCGATACACCTGCCGGCTATCAGCACTAATGATTTCAGCGCCCTTGGCAGGGATACCCGACAAGTGAGCATCCAGGCTGTTGATCCTGGCTGCAAGAGCGGCAGCAAGACTTGTCTTACCACTCGCTGTAGGTCCCAATATGGTTATCATCGAATATTTCATGCCGCAAAGTTAAATGAAATTATTGAAAAAACAAAATAAAATGAAAAGAAATTCTCACTTCCTTCCTTGTACAGGCAGACATTTGCTACTTTTTACACAAAAGCAAGTAGGTATATTCCTAATAAAAACAAAAAGCCGCCCAGCATAAAAATGCTGGACGGCAATATCTTAATCGTTAAGAGGCAACGAATTAACCGTTGTGCTTCTTCATGATCTTGATC